>Ga0364874_10057_pt1 | contig 58409 bp, 35 predicted proteins | sample ExccelAu500001D4_2_FD_206922 | JGI IMG/M metagenome (GOLD analysis project Ga0364874, IMG submission 206922) | Enriched cells from Trout Bog Lake Hypolimnion, Wisconsin, USA - BchlTB.Aug07.5000.01.D4 | ecosystem: Environmental > Aquatic > Freshwater > Lake > Hypolimnion/Profundal zone | place... | reverse complement strand
GAATCCAGATTTGCGTTATACACGAGCCGGCGGAAGCGATTCACTGGTTGAAAGCATAATGATGTTTCCTTCGGCCGAAAAGCTCCGTCCGACTCGACAGCTCGTAGTGAAAATGCTTGAATCTCTTTACGCTCGTCAGGATGACCGCGAGGCTTTGATGTTCGCGCATGCCAGCGGTTTTTCAATGGCGTTTCAATGGAGCGGCGATAGACAGAAGCTCACTTGCTGTACGGAAGTGGTGACAAAGCATGGACAAATGGAACCACTGCCGCTGGAGGCAAAAGTGGGAGACAAGATCGAAGTCAAAGGCAATGTTGCAGCACCGTTTAAATTCCAGAAGATTACTATTGCCTGGGAAGGGCTATCAACTTCGGCTCCAGATGACTCTTCCGAGTCCACTGAAGCGCTGCCCTATTTTCCTCCGCTCGATTACGAAGTGCATGCGGCAAAATCCAACAGGGATTTTGACAAAGGTGTCAAGATATTGCAAATTGCCGGTATCACTGCAGCGATTGCAGGCGGATTATTCATTCCGCCGGTTGCACTCGCCGCGCCTCTGATTGCGGCCAGCATCACCGCCCCAACGCCAAAAGCAACGTCGGAAATCCCGACACACGGCGGGGTTAAGACTGACGGATCAAATTTCAGTCGTGTGATTACTCTGAGCAATCAGGGCAAGGAAGGGATTTACTATGTGACGGTATGGGCAAACGCCGGCGTCGGTAATGAGTCCGTAGCAGTATCAAGACGAGCTATAATTGCACGTAAAGAACATTCCTCCAGTGACTCTGGCGACAGCAAAGAAGAGCCAAAAGGCGAAGATAAGAACAATGCTAATGAAAAACAGGCGCAACCGGGGTCATAACAACCGGCTCGTTTCACAACCAGGGGCGGCGCACGGGATACTGTCGACGCTCTCCTCGATTGTTGTTATTGCAGCGCTGTTAAGTATCGTTTTGGCCTGCACGCTGTCGGTGCAGCCATGTCTGGCGAAACCATGCGTAAATTGCCCGAAAAGCCAGACCGGACTTGATCCATATTCGAACGGAAGCACTTATAACCCAATGGGCAGCGCAGGCTCGTCGCAGTCGCCGACGCTGCAAGGCGGGACCGGTAGTACATTGTTGCAGGTGGGCGCTGAATCCACACTCTTGCAGGGCGGAGCTCAGGGTACTCTGCTGCAGGCCAACATCGAGCGCGAAGGCTCGCCTGCCAACATCCTCTTTCTTGTCGACTCTTCGCAGAGCATGCATGAGAAAATAAGCGCCGGACCCGATGGCGGCAAGAAAGAATCAAAGATGGAGGCAGCCAAGAAAGTTCTGGAAGAAACACTTTCAAGAATTCCAAACGAAGTGAATCTGGGTCTGCGTGTTTTCGGCAATGGCTTCAGGGGTGACTTCACAGACTGCCAGCAATCAACTCTGCTTGTGCCTATCGGCAAAAACAATCGCCACGCCATCATCGAAGCGGTGCGGGGCATGGCTCCGTACGGACTGACCCCCCTTGCTTATGCATTGATGCAGGCCGAAAACGATCTCAGATACTGTGTGGGACCCAAAAACGTGATACTCATATCGGATGGTGTCGAAACGTGCGGCGGGGATCCTTGCGCATATATCGATCGTCTTTCCCGAATCGGAGTCAAAATGAAAATTGACATAGTTGGGCTGATGTTGCGCAGGGACCACGCAGCACAGGACCAGCTCAATTGCATTGCTCAAAAATCCGGAGGCAAATATTATGATGCCAACACCGCCGCCGATCTGGTAAATGGTATTACTAATAGTGTCAAACAGGCCATTAGCGGCAAGGTGCTGACTAAAATAAGCGCACCGACAATTACCGACACGGTTCCGGCAGACCTGGCTCCATCCCGCAGCAACAATGTTCCGGCAGACCGGAGCCAGGTCCGCGACAAGAATCTGCCGGCAGACCTGGCTCCGGACCAACCGGCAGACCAGGCTCCGCCCACAGCTCCTCCTTACACCAGAAGATGAGAACGAGTCGACTCCTCTCATTAGCGCAGGCGGCTTGCCATAGAAAGCCCGCACCATTGAACTTATTTCAACAAGGAGATCATCATGAAGACTTTTGTGTTAGCCATGCTTCTAAGCGTCTTCTCGCTTTTCGCATTGCCTGCATGGGCTGAGCATGACATGAAGTCATGCGCGTCCGAATGCAAGAACTGTGCCGAGGTATGCCAGAAGACTCTCGACTATTGCACAAAAAAAGGCGGCGCGCATAGCAAGCCGGAGTTCGTAAAGCTCATGAAAGACTGCATCACGGTCTGCAAAGCCAATGAAGAGCTGCGCAGTCGCGGCTCCAAATACTCAGAAGCCATGTCCAAGATTTGTTCGGATATTTGCGCCGAATGCGGAGCATCCTGTGAAAAGATGAAGGATCCAGCCATGAAGGATTGCGTGGACACCTGCAAGAAATGTTCAACCTGCTGCAGCGCTAAGTAACCCGTCACTCAAACAAATCAAGGGAATTTAGAACCATCAGAAGTTCTTGATCTTGGGGGCACGCCAAGCTTGACCGCACGGCGACGCGCCGCCGCTGCCGGATCGAATCAATCCGGTTCAAGGAAAAACAGTATCAGGGCTTAACAATTGAGCCAAGGAAAAGGATCTCGCCGCTGTCTTCATCGATGAGTGCGACCACAAAAGGACGGTCGACACGGAACTCAAGCACCTGCTTCGGTGGAGCCACACAGGCGGCAACAGCGACTGTCACGGCTGTCGCAGCAGCGGCTTCGGTGCCTTCCTCATTCACATCCATGTAGGTCCTCTGCAAGACACTGCTTATGGAAGCAGTTTTCGGCAGTGCGATCATGTTGGAAAAGTTAGCACCCTTGCTGGAGAATGCTTCCGGCATTCCCATAGCCTTGAGCGTCTTAGCAAGATCCGCCTGATATTCAACCTTGAATCGCGGCAGCGATAAGTTGACCTCCATCTTTTGAAACAGGGTCATCCACTGGTTCCACCTGTCCCGGGTAAACTCTGTACGGAAACGCCCGAAATCAACTCCTTTGTCAGGCAGAAAAACCAGCAAGCTCTGCTTTTTGCCATCATAAGGAATTGAAACAGCCTGAAAATCGGAACCTTTCATATACCTGAAATCGGCGTCCTTGTGCATCATTTTTACCGGTGATTTGGCGCCGCTCAGCGTGTTGAACTGATCGTCCTTCGTAAAATCCTCTTCAAAACGATCTGCCCATTTACCTTTGAAATAGACGGCATTAATGATCACCATCTTATCGTCCTTTTCGAGCTTACTGATGATTGCCGGAATCTTCCCGTGAGTCTTTTGATTGCACCAGGCATTTATGGTTGCCACGGCTGCGGGTCCGAAATCAATGTTGTGTGCTTCGGCGTGGTACCAGGCTTTACAGCTGTCAATGAATGAGCTCTTGAAAGGCGTACTGGTATCAGAATAAACGGCGTTGCCGATCTCCAGTTGTATGCTCTTACTGCCGGCGAGCTTTGCAAGCACGGACTGATTTCTCTGATTGAGCTGCCCAATCTGATCGGCAGTGACTCCAAGTGCTCGGGCCATTTGCAGCAGCGTGTTGCCGGCTGCTCCATTCATTGCCATGCTTAAAGCAGCATAGGCACTAAATGGCGAAACTACTGCATTTTTGCCGCTGCCACTCGTCTCGCCGGCGAAAAGCTTGAGCGCGAAATCCGTGCTCTTGCACTGACTGGAATTCGCTGCCTGTTTTTGCTGATTTGTCAGAGCGGGCATACTACTGTGAGCGGGCTTGGGCTTTTGCGTTGCAACCGTTTTCTGGGCAAAAACGGGGCTTCCAAGCATTGCAAAAACTACTGCAAAAAACGCGATAATTCTCTTGCTTTTTTTCATTTGCTGCACACCTCAGAGTCCTCTTGAACTTAGCACATTTCGCCTGCAAAGAGGAACTGTGTAAAAGCGGCTGCTTTTCAGGTCAATTCACATTTTTCATATTTCGCCTCTTCTTTTAACCATGTCCTTACAGCTCTCTCTATCTTCCAACAACGCGCGGCAGTATCATCTTGTCGTAAGCTGTTCAACTCAATGTAGCCAACTTGCCTGCAAGGAGGAATTATGTTCTTCAGGTCGCAGATTTGCCTGTCTCTTTTCGCCATTCTCGGTGGTCTTTGCAGCCAGGCTCAAGCAACAGAGCCGAGCCAGGAATCTGTTGCCGCCCGGTTCAAAGATTACAAATCGGCTTGCTTCGAATTGCTTGATTGCAAAAGCGGCAAAACGTTTCGCTACAACGCAGACCAGTGCAGCAAACGCCTGGCTCCCATGTCCACTTTCAAAATATTCAACGCACTGGCGGGGCTTGACTCAGGTGTTTTGAAAGGTGCGGACCACCCTATGAAATGGGATGGTGAGAAGCGCTGGGCTGATGCATGGAACCAGGATCAAACACTGGCGACAGCAATGCGCGAATCCGTGGTCTGGTACTTCCAGAAAGTGGCTTCCGGCGTGGGCGAGGAAAGAATGAAGAAGTACATGCAAGAGGTTCACTACGGAAATGAAGATATATCGGGAGGCATAACTCAGTTCTGGCTGGCGAGCACGCTTTCGATATCAGCAGATGAACAGGTCGACTTCGTCAAAAGGCTCTATTTCGATGCGCTGCCATTTTCAAAACGCTCGATGACAATTGTCAAGCAAATAACCGAATTGAAGAAAACGCCGCTCGGCGAACTTCACGGCAAGACCGGATCCGATAGACAGGCTGGCAAATGGGTGCTGGGATGGTTTGTCGGATATGTCGTGCACGAAGGGCAACCCTACGTGTTTGCGACAAATATCCAGTCGGCAGATGGAGCCTGGGGCAAGCAAGCAAGAGAAATTACCGAGCAAATTTTGCAGGAATCCGGACTCCTGTAAATCTATCAATCTTTGCTTCCGCGAAACGCTTAGTTAAGACTGATCAGATTACTTTTCATAGTGTCTTGAATGGACTTGCAAACCCGGTCCGAATAACCGGTGTAGGCATTCGTAATCAGTCTCGGGTAAATTCCCAGCAGCACTATGAACACGCTCAGCCCAAGCGCCACAAGTCGTTCGGTACCATTCATGTCGCTCAGGTGACCCAACCACTTTGCTTGCTCGGGACCATAGAAAAGCCGCTTGAGCAGCCAGAGCATATAACCGGCCGAGAGAATCACACCGGTGGCGGCCATGACCATGGCGAAGCGCACCATAACAGGATCCGCACTGCCTGCCATGGCCAGTGGCGAAGTGTAAGTCCCATAAAAGACGACTACTTCTCCGACAAAGCCGGACAACCCCGGCAGTCCTAGATTGGCCAGTGCCGCCAGCATCCAGAAATAAAAGACAAAAGGCATCTGTCTTGCCAAGCCGCCACCGATCTCTCTGATATCTCTTGTATGGCATCGATCATAAACACATCCCACCAGGAAGAAGAGCGCCGCCGAAACGACGCCGTGGCTTATCATCTGGAAGATGGCGCCATTCAGGGCGGCTGCCGATATTGCGCCCACGCCGATAAGAACGAAGCCCATGTGAGAGACCGAAGAAAGAGCGATAATGCGCTTCATGTCGGTTTGCACCAGACAGGCGATGGCGCCCCAGACTACGTTAAAGGCACCGAGCAAAATAACATACGGTCCCCAGCTTGCCATGATGTCGGGGAAGAATCCCAGACAGATGCGGACAAGACCGTATCCACCCATCTTCAACAGCAAAGCGGCCAGGATCATGGATACGGGAGTAGGCGCTTCCACATGTGCGTCGGGCAACCATGTGTGGAAAGGGAAAGATGGAAGTTTGATGATGAACGCCAGGAAGAACCCCAGACAGCAAACTGCTTGCGCCGGACGCATGAGCGAGCTTCCCTGTTTGGCAAGTTCAATCATGTCAAAAGTGACCGGTTGAATTCCACTTTGCTGAACCTGGAAATAAAGATAAAGCAGTCCGCCGAGCATAAGCACGCCGCCAAAGAATGTGTACAGCAAAAATTTCATGGCTGCATAATCTCGATTGGGACCGCCCCAGATCGCTATCAAGAAATACATTGGCACAAGCTCAAGCTCGTACAGAACAAAAAACTGCAGGAGATCGAGCGACATGAATACGCCGACGACTGAGAGACTGAGCAGCATCATCATGCTGTAGTAAAGCTTCGGACGTTTCTGCCCTATGTGCTGACTTGCCAGTACCGACATCAATACGACAAAGGATGTCAGAACCACGAGACAGAGGCTCATACCGTCTAATCCGACGTGATACTGTACCGGAAATGGAGAGTTAAACCAGACGCCCTTATCGACAAACTGCATAGCCGGGTTGTGCGGACTGAAAGCAATCGCCAGCCATGTGGACATGGCGCACATCATTCCGGATATGACAATGGCAGCAACCCTTGATACTGTTGATGGCAACAGCCCTATCAACAGTGTGCCGACAAGAGGCAAACAGAGCAGGAAACTAAGAAGATGAATATTGTCTGGCACCGCGGTTAAGACCTCTTGCTGTTCACTTGACCACTTGCAGAACACACAGCTGTTTCAAAGTGGTTCTCGTCCGGAAAGACCCAAAATAACCGACTCAGTATAACGATTGCAGTGAATATTTTCCGCTGCATGACGAGATGGCAGTGCGGCGGACTGCCGCCGGCTACAGGGTCTGACGGACTGCAGGCGCAACGGCAAGGAAAGAAGCACTGCTTATAAATGTTTTTCAGCTAAGGGGTCCGTCTGAAAAACTTATTCGATATCGGATAAGTTTCCGGCAGCCCGCCACCACTTCTTTGCAAGATTACAGTTGGCAAAAACTTAACCGATATCGGATAAATTTCCGGCATGCTGCAAGCACTTCTTTGCAAGATTGCCGTTTGCAAAAACTTAACCGATATCGGATAAGTTTCTGATACCCCCAAAAGCACTGCTTTGCAAGATTACAAAAACTTCCTTCTCAAGCTGCATCAGACTGCCCGGATAAGCACCATGAGAAGCCCTACAGATTGTATATTGTTCAGGCTGAGTTAGTAAGCGAAAGACAGGTTGTCGCCTGGATATTTGTCAACACCTCTTGCGGAGATACTCCCTTGCCTGACGTACAGAGTTGCCTACACCACGCCGGATGCATTGTGCTTTTGCCATTCATCGCCGCCGTTTTGATCATAGCCGGCACGGCCATTTTTCGTGACAGGATGCCAAAAACACTTTGCATGCTGGCCTCAGTCGGGTCCGTGGCTTATGGCTTCTACCAGTCACTCTTGATATTCGGCGCTCTGCAGGCTGCAAACTCGCAAACATATTTCAAGGACTACACCTGGTTTGCTTCAGACAGTTTCCACCTGACAATGGGAACGCTTGTCGACCACCTGACTTCATCGATGCTTCTTGTTGTCACGGCAGTAAGCTTGCTGGTTCAGGTATACACGCATGGATACATGCGCGAAGATCCCGGCTACCGGCGTTTCTACGCATATCTGTCCCTGTTCACGGGTTCCATGCTTGGACTTGTAGTTGCTACTAACTTGTTCCAGATGTTTTTCTTCTGGGAACTGGTCGGTGTGTGCAGTTATCTGCTGATCGGATTCTGGTGGTACAAGGAAAGTGCTTCAGCCGCCTGTCTCAAGGCATTCGTCGTTAATCGAATCGGCGATTTCGGCTTCCTTGTTGCCGTTATCATGTTTCTTGCCTGCACTTACGGCTTCTGGCACGCTCATCTCGACCACGGTTTGCTTTCCTTTTACGACAAAAGCGTAGGCTCATCGCTGGACGGAGTAACTCTTGCCGGAGCCATCAAGTGGGCGATGGCACCTTCTCAGGGGCTCCTGACTCAAGGGTTGCTCACGACCATCGCCGTACTGATGTTTATGGGTCCGATGGCCAAATCAGCTCAATTTCCTCTCCATGTCTGGCTGCCTGATGCAATGGAGGGTCCCACGCCCATTTCAGCCCTCATCCATGCAGCCACTATGGTTGCTGCCGGCGTCTACATGGTTGCTCGTGCGTATCCAATCTGGCTCAACTGGTCAAGCGGCTCACCTGAACTTCTCTCCGGAGCTCTCACCGTGGTCGCCTGGATCGGAGCTTTCACGGCATTCATGGCAGCCACCGTGGCTATCACGCAAAACGACATAAAGAGGGCACTTGCCTGGTCAACCGTTTCGCAACTTGGTTACATGTTTGTCGGACTTGGCGTCGGCGCTTATTCTTCCGGCATGTTCCATCTCACCACGCACGCCTTCTTCAAAGCCATGCTTTTCCTTTGCAGCGGCGCTGTAATTCATGCTCTTTCCGGCGAGCAAGACATGAGATTTATGGGTGGATTGTGGAAAAAGATTCCAATCACATTCTCCTGTTTTTTCATTGGCACACTGGCAATATCAGGCTGTCCAGGGCTTTCCGGATTCTTCTCCAAAGACGAAATTATTGGTGCGGCTTTTGGCTGGCAGGGATGGGGGCACGACGTGCTGGCCTGGCTTACGGCGATAACGGCAGGCATGACTGCTTTCTACATGTTTCGCATGGTCATAATGACTTTCTGGGGAGAATATCGCGGCACAGCCCATGTGCATCAAGAAAAAGCAACCGGAGATCCACTCACCTGGCCGCTTGTTGTTCTTGCTATTCCGTCTATTCTGGCCGGTGCGGTCATGGGTGACGCCTCACAATTCATAAGCCACATAGGTAAGGCAGAAGAATACTGCACACCATTTTCAAATTTCGTTTATTTCATGCATCCGCATTTTGAAGGCATCAACATGACCGCTATGGAAGCCGGAACCGGACTTGCATTACTTGGTTTTGGTCTTGCCTGGCTTTTTTACTTCGGTAAGGGCTATGAATTCGATAAGGGCTTTGAGCAAAAGCTGCCTGCGCTTTATCGGTTCTCATTCAATCGCTGGTACATGGACAATGTTTTTCTTGGCGGCGCTGCTTTTTTCATAAACGTGTTCCGGCAGGTCTGGGAAGTAGTTGACAGGTTCGTTGTAGACGGAGTGGTCAACAGTTTCCGCTGGATTGTCTATGGACTGGGCAGTTTCTTCAGCCTTTCTGAAAACGGCAGAGGGCAGGCTTATGCCCTGCTGATTTTTGCCAGCGTAGCGATTCTTGGACTCGTTACATATTACGTTTTCGTTCCTTAAGTAATTGCAGGAGTGTTTTGCATGTCTGGCGGCGATGATCATGGAAATAGTTCTGGACACGGGCATGATTCTAACAATGCTCCGACCGACATAATTCCTCTCGGGAGCTGGCAGGATAATCTGCTGGCACTGGTTTGTTTAGCCACGCTGGTCGGATTCTATTTCTGGGCGCAGGGCTTTCAGACCATTTCGAGAGCGCATCAAGGCGAGAACGGCAGGCAAACTCACGCCGCTGCGGGGCAGGCGGAATAATCAGGAAAGCAGCAGAAGATCGCTCAGACTGTTTTCAATTTCGCCTTCAAAACTCGCTTGGTTCTGCATATCTTAATATTAAATTCCTGATGACAGGCGCAAAATGCTGATGCCACGCGTTCCACAGCATCGTATCTTCGCATACCTTAGTATTCAGGATCTCGCCAGAAAGGCTTGGCTGTGCTATCCTTACCTGCAAGTTCATTATGGGCAGTCATGCGTGTTTTGGACTTTCATTGCCATGCAAAACGACAGTGAGCATATAAACCAGGCACCAGCGACACTGGTGCTTTAGCCGAGAACTACCCCTTGCGCTTCGGCGAAGGAGATAAACAGGATGCTAGAAATTACAGTAGGAATTGCAGGAGCTGCCGGTGACGGACTTGATAAGTCCGGCGATACGCTTGCAAGAGCGGCCGGGCGTTATGGTCTCCATGTCTACGCCTACAACTGCTACCAATCACTTATCAGAGGCGGTCATATCTGGTTGAGATTGCGGATCGCTCAGGAGAAAGTCTACAACCATGGGGACAGACTGAATGCCCTTATTGCACTCAATCAAGACTCAATCGAAAGGCATGCACCCGAAATTAATGACGGCGGCTGCCTCATTTTCAATTCAGACAGGATTAAATGCGATCCGTCGCTGATCAAAGCCCGGAATGTGCAGCTTCTGGCACTTCCGGTGGCGGAAATAACCAGAGAAGTTGCGGCCAAGCACGGACCTGTCCAGGCAGTCATGCAAAACACTGTGGCGGTAGGCGCACTGCTTGCGGTGGCGCAGCTCAGCAGCGAAAACGCAATCGAAGTGATTCGCGATACATTTGCGCACAAAGGCGAGCAAGTCATCGATCTCAATGTCAGTCTCTTGCAAGCCGGTTATGACTTTGCCAGGTCCAACTTTGAGCCAATCGCTTCCGGCTGGGAACTAAACAATGTTAAGAGAGCCTTCTGCACCGGCAACGAAGCGTTTGCCATGGCAGCCGTTGCGGCCGGATGCAAATTTTACTCTGCTTACCCGATGACACCGGCCTCCACTATCCTGCACTGGATGGCAAAACATGCGGAAGCGGCTGGCGTTTGCGTCAAGCAAGCTGAAGACGAGCTCGCGGTTATGAACATGGCAATCGGCGCCGGCATCGCCGGAGCTCGCTCCATGTGCGCCACCGCCGGCGGTGGCTTCGCCCTGATGACCGAAGCAATAGGCATGGCCGGCATGATGGAAGCTCCAGTTGTCGTAGTTGAGGTTCAACGCGGTGGTCCCTCCACAGGTCTGCCGACCAAAACGGAACAGGCGGATCTGAATCTGGTATACGGTGCCTCTCAGGGAGAATACCCCAGACTCATTATCGCTCCTCGCGACATACCTGATGTTTATGAGTCGACTGTCGAGGCGTTCCATCTCGCTGAAAAATATCAGATGCCGGTGCTTCTCATGTCAGACTTGCTCCTCTCCGAGCACACGGAAACAGTCGATCGAGAAGTATTCAGAAATGACGTAAAAATCGACCGCGGCGAAGTCGTAAAAGAGTGGAAGGAAGAAAACGGCAGGTTCAAGCGCTTCAAATTCACGGAAAGCGGCGTTTCACCTCGCCCTTATCCAGGCACGGCCAACACCCTTTTTGTCTCGGGTACAGATGAACATGATGAAGAAAGCATATTGCTTTCAGATATGTACACGAACAGCTCCTTGCGCCGCAAAGGTATGGAAAAGCGCATGCGCAAAATTGACAAGCTCTTGAAAGATCTTGAGCCCCCGAAACTTGAAGGTCCGGAAGGAGCGGCTCTAACGCTGGTCGGCTGGGGAAGCAGCTCCGGAGTTATCAGAGAAGCTGCCGAGATGCTCACAGCCGCTGGTATCAGCACCAACTATCTGATAATCAAATACATTTTTCCTTTCCATGCACAGGAAGTGGGCGAGATTCTCAGCAAGTGTAAGAAGAAGATCTCAGTCGAACTAAATTTCACGAGCCAGATGGCTCGCCATATTAGAGCCGAAACGGGCATAGCCATGGACGCTCACATCAATAAGTATGATGGAGAACCGTTCCAGCCTGGTTATGTGGTCAAGCAAGTCAAAAGCATCTTAACAGCTAAGAAAGAAGGTCTTGAAGTCACGGAAGAAGAAGCGATTGAAATCGCTTATCACTATCTGCGCACACACTACACGGAGCGGCTGCGCCCGGGCAAGCCGACCAGGCATGAAAAAAACGGGCGAGGCGAGCCCACATGGATTATTGATCTTGTGGAGCGCAGCACCGGATCAAAGGCAGCCGAACTAACAGTCGGCGTCCAGACCGGTGCCACATATTCTTACGAGTCGGTCAGTTAGGCGGGGGGCAAAAGAAAATGGAAACAGTAACTCAACTTCCTGTCGAAACTTACAAGGGATCTGTGGATCCTGACTGGTGCCCTGGTTGCGGCGACTACGGCGTATTGAGATCGCTGCAGACAGCTGCTGGGAACCTGGGAATAAACCCGAAAGACCTGCTCGTTGTTTCTGGAATCGGCTGCTCATCGAACCTGCCAGGATTCATTCATGCCTACGGCATCCACAGCCTGCACGGACGCGCCATCGCTGTCGCCACGGGCGCCCACCTGGCCAACACAGACCTGAAAGTCGTCATAACAGGCGGTGACGGCGACGGTTACGGCATTGGTGTAGGACACTTCATCCATGCCATGCGCCGCAATCTGGACGTCACATATATTGTCATGGACAATCAGATCTACGGCTTGACCACGGGACAGACCTCTCCAACAACGACCCGCGGACACAAAACAAAATCCACGCCGCAAGGCAACGTTGAAGTGCCGCTAAATCCTCTGGCTCTGGCAATCACAGCCGGTGCTACTTATGTGGCGCGCGGCTACACGGGCGAACAGAAGCAGCTTGTCGAGCTTATTGCCGGCGGCATAGCCCACAGAGGTTTCTCGCTAATCGATGTCTACAGTCCCTGTGTCACCTACAACAAAGTCAACACCTATTCCTTCTTCAAAGAGCGTGTTTACAAGCTTGAAGACGAAGGCTGGGATTCATCCGACTTTTCGAAGTCTCTTCAAAAGTCTTTCGAATGGGGAGACAGGATTCCCCTGGGTGTTGTTTACAAAGTAAAGCAGACGACATATGAAGATGTCGAACCGGTGCTCCAGAAAGGACCGCTGATCAAACAACCCCTGGGCATCAGCAAAGAAACGATGGCTGCCTTTGTGAACGAAATGGTTTAGTCCAGATCTGCAAAGGTTCAGTCAGAATCAAATTCAGAATCAAATTCAGATTCACTTTGCAAAACAGCAGGCGCTCGCCTGCTGTTTTGTTCGTAGCTTAACTTGCAAGGAGCTTCCCCTTGACTGCTAATGCGGAAGATTTCGCTCTTTAGCTGATCGTTTACTATTGCTGACCCGATTACTATTACCGGGTAAAATTAGTAAGGAAGTGTATGAGGAGTGAGATCATGAGCACTGTCAGTAGAAAGCCAAAGACACAAGCTATTTGCCCTTACCTGGTGCTGGGACTGGAAAAAGGTACGTCGGCGCTTACGGTGGAGAGCACCTACTGGAAATTGCATGATGCTCTTGAAGAAGGTCGTTTCCTGCACTCGCCTCAAGCCTGGGTGCAAGCCGGAACAGGCTTGATGGAAGTAGAAAACGCTTACCAGCGCATTGTTTCCGGTGAGGTTGAGGATCTTGATGATAAGATCGAGCCTTTCTGGCCGAAACTGGGACAGATTCTCATTGCAGCAGGCAAAATCACCCTGCGTCAACTGCACGATGCCATCGCCGAACAGGAAAAAGAGCACAAACCACTTGGCGAGATTCTGATCGAGAAAAAGTTGTTGACAGAAGAAGAGCTGCAGGCATTCTTATCGAGCCAGAATGCCATCAAGTTGCCTTCAGACTCTCCATACTTGCTGGGACTGCGCTTGATAGGACTCCGCATCGTTCCTGAAGACATGGTTGGTATTGCCTTAATTGAGTATTGCAACGATCACGTTCCGATCGGGGAGAAGTTGATTAAGCGCGGCTGGCTGGCTAAAGAGGTTCTGGAAGCTATTAACTGAGCTTCCGGTTTCTCCAGGCTGCCAGTCAAGCTATTCCTGTGGCATCAACGGAATGGCACCGGCGTTCACATTGAGCGGCGGTGCCTTTTGCTGCAATACCGGTGCCGGCAGAAGGCTGCGACAGATTGATGGCATCTGACTTTCCGGTGTCACTATGATTGTGAAATCAGTGCTGGGGCGAGCTTCAAGAGCAAGTGAGAGAGGAAAATTCTGAATCTCCGGAACTGATTGATAAATCTTGCTGGTTGCTTCATCGTTGGCGCGCATGCTTTGCTGCACCAGTAACTCATGCCGGCAGTCGGAATCCGCAATCTGCCAGCGATACTTCACTTTGAACCCGGCTTGCGTTAACTGATCGGCAAGAGCCAATGAAAGTTGCTCGCAGCCTCCCGGATACTTGATAGCCACCGTAGCAGGTTTTGTGCCGTCACAAGTCAGTCCGGGCGATGTAACTGACATGCTAACGTCCGCTGAGCTAGAGGCGAATGATGGCGCCGCTCCAGATTGCACCGCAGCGGTGGAGGGCACCGAGCCGGCAGAAGGCGACGCAGAGGCAGCTGGCGACGCAGTCCCAGTTGGCGACGCAGAGGCAGTTGGCGACGCAGTCCCAGTTGGCAACGCAGCCACAGCTGGCAATGCAGTCGCAGCTGGCGACGCAGGCACAGACGACGAGGCAACCGCAGCTGGCGACGCAGCCACAGATGTTGAGGCAGCTGCAGCCGGCGAGGCAGTCGCAGCTGGCGAGGCAACTGCAGATAGCGAGGCAGTCGTCGAACAGCCCAGTATGCGACTAAACATCACTTGCCCAGCTGCCGAATCAGGCACCCAGTAGCTTCCGCCACCGATCCAGCGCGCATCGCCGGGCAACATTGCCGTCACGACTTTTTCCTGAGGAAACTCCCTGGCATAAGCAGCAATGCTCAAAACATCTTGAACTGGAAGATCTGTGCGAACACACTGGTAAGCCAGAGAAACAAGCTGGGGCAGCTTCAAAACGATTTGAGGTTCCTTGAATTTTTTGGCTGCCTGTCTGACGAACCACTGCTGGCGTTCGATTCTGCCGATGTCGCCGCGAGCATCGTGGCGAAAGCGCACATACTGTTCCGTTTGCTCGGGTGAAAGTTGCTGCAGACCTGGTTGAAGATCGACGTTGAGCTTGGCTGTATGGTCAACGTAGTGCATTTCCTTCTCGACAAGGACTTCCACGGGTCCAAGTATTTCAAAGAGTTTCTTAAGACCACCCGTGTCTACTTCCACATAATGATCAACAGGTACGCCAAAGGCTTCTCTAACAGTTTGAGCAGCAAGTTCGGCGCCACCAATTGCATGTGCGGAGTTGATCTTGTCGAGTCCATGATTTGGAATGCGAACTCGACTGTCTCTCGGAATTGAGACGACACCAACCTTCCTGGCAGTCGGATCGATACTAACAAGCATCATTGTGTCGGAACGCGTGCCCAGAAAGGGATCTGTGTTTATGCCGTTAGAGTCCACTCCCATAAGCAAAATGGTCATCTTTTGCGAAAGCCTGGGCAAAAGATCCAGCGAAGGCAGAGATGGACCGGAAGTCTGTGTCGTAGCGTCAGCAGGCTCTTCAAGATTCATTCCGGCTGATAATCTGCTGATTACTTGAGTCTTGCAAGTCAGACAGAAAAGTCCCAAAGCGACAGACACGAGAAGACCGGCAGTAAACCCTGCCCTCCAGGTAATGGAGCGTGATTCGCCTTTGCGCTTGCTTATCAATGGAAATCCTTAGGAAAAGCACTCCTAACGAATCTTACCCCCGGCAGATTAGGTATACTTGAAGGTCCGCTAAAATTTGCACAGATTTTACGTCTAAGGAGCGCACAGTGAAGCTATTTTTGGACACAGCCAACCTGGAAGAAATCAAGGAAATCGCCGATTGGGGCGTGCTCAACGGTGTTACTACCAACCCTACGCTGGTGGCGAAGGAAGGGGTAGATTTTAAAACCAGAGTTAAGGACATTTGTAAAGTAGTTAACGGTCCCGTGAGTGCTGAGGTAGTAACCGAAGACGCTGACGAAATGATTAAGCAGGGTAAAGACATTGCCACATGGGCTCCCAACGTTATGGTTAAGTGCCCTCTAACCCCGGCTGGTCTCAAAGCCTGCAATGCCCTTTCAAAGGAAGGCATCAAGGTCAATGTCACTCTTTGTTTCTCGGTCAACCAGGCTCTCCTGGCAGCCCGTGCCGGCGCGACTTTCGTCAGCCCGTTTGTGGGACGTCTTGACGACATCAACCAGGACGGCAACGAACTGATTGCCCAGATCGTGCAGGTCTACGACATTTATGGATTCGAAACCGAAGTTCTGGCAGCAAGCCTTCGCCATCCCATCCATGTCACCCAAGCCGCTCTGGCCGGCGCCGACATAGCCACGATGCCGTACAAAATCTTCAAGCAGCTTGTCTCACACCCATTGACAGATACCGGAATTACAAAATTCATGGCTGACTGGAAGAAATCGCAACTCACCCTTTCCGGGTCCAAGTCCTGATTTCGCCAGCTCGGAGAGTAGTTAAATCCGAATTAATAAGCAGTTGACCGGGTCCCGGCAAGGACTCAGCTTGGTATTTGTCATGATCGGTTCGCTCAGGCAGCGCTTAAGCCGAGATAGAACCTGTCGTGCACAGACAGACCTCGTGTAGGGACGGCTCCATGGACACTGCTGGCGAACTCATTTTCGGATCGCCGGAAGATAAGGAACGATGCTATTCCCAGGGTTGTCGACTCTTGCACCGTTTCAAAAGAGAGTTCGCCAAAAGATAAGGGCTGATGCTGCTCCCGGAGCCATAGGCTCTGCCGGAGTCGTCAAACGTTGCATCGTTTCAAATTCGCCGGGTCCTCTCTCCAATCTATCCCCTTGCGGGAATGCTTTTAACGACTGAAGCTCCGCTAGAGTATGAGCTGACCTTAGCGCTTATAATAAATGCAGAAAAAATACGGGCAAACGGGTTAAAAACGCTGGTCAAGCGGTAATAATCCATTTGGGACGGTGTACCTCGCCACCCATGGGTTTGCTTCACTCAAAATGAAAGAATGACCAACACTGCAATGGTCGAATCGTCAAAAATAAAAGGGCCAAGTGGGTTCCTCCAGTTAGGTGCCCATCTGCTTGTAGTGGACTACGGCAAGGTCTATCACCAGGATGGAAGCCAGATCGGCTTTCTGTTCGAGGACGGGCTCCTGGAGGGCACAGCCGAACCGCTTGGTAAGTGGGATGGATTAAAGTCCATAGAAGAGCTGAACGGGGCGATCTTTCGCGGCATTGATAGTTATGGTCTGCAACTGGAGCTGCCAGGACCGGACAGGGGTCCGATTGGCGGTTTGATGTACAACTTCACGATTTCAGATCCGCAGTCAGGATCTTCAAACCCGGCAGACATGGGTTCGACCGGCGGTCTGAGATACAACAGCAAAAAAGATTTCTTCGTGCTTTTCGGGCGCATAGCCACTCCTGACCACAAGCTCGTTGGACGCATGACTGATGATGGCACTTTATATTTTCGAGATGAGCGATTCCCGGAAACGTTGCGCAAAATGGACGAGAATTCGCAACTTTCCACGCTTTTCCAGGGAACCAAAAGTAACGGTCAGGCCTGGAGACATGAGTTTCAACGACAGCTCTACAAGCCTGACAAAATATACTGGGAGAATGAAATTAATCGCTATTTCGAAGACATGGACCGTATCAATGCCCAGCAAAAGAAATATATTTACGACACAATGAAGTTCTATGCCGACAGCGGATTGCTCCATATGGTGCGCAAGAGCGAAGGCGGGGCCGCACTCGGCAATGTCAGGCACGGCGCCTCCGGTGTGACTCAAGTTAGAAGCGGCAAAGTAAATCTCGACCGCGACGAGTTTGAAAGAGAAGTTCAGTTCTTCAAGAAATTCGGAGCCTTGATGGCCGTGCCGTCACAATGCAAACCATATGTCGAAGTGCGCATCAACCTGGTTGTCGCCCACGAATATGGGCATCAACTGGAATTCTGCCTGACTCAAGCAACCCAGGATCGCATCAATGAGATTTATCAGAAACGCCTGCACGCGTGCAATCGCCTGCATCCGCTGCCCGAGGAAGCCGGCACTGTCTCTGAGCTGATACAACCTCATCAGTTTGAAGAACGTATATTTGTCTCCGGTTATGCTCGCAGTACAGTGCATGAATTCTGGGCTGAATGCGTGGCGGCTTTTGCGATCAAAGAGAGCCGAGATGTGCTGAAACAAATCGATTCGGAGATATACGATCTCTTGATGGAAGTCGTGCTCAAACCGGAACGAGTTGTGAGCACGCTGGAAGGAAAGAGAGAGAACATTCTTGCTCTTCAGACCAGTCTGCGTGTCGGGGGCATACTCACGGAAGATGTGTTTCGCGAATGAAAACAAGTAAGCTCCTGATCTCAAGCCTCATTTGCCTGCTCTGTCTGAGTGCCGGACCTGTGTCTTATGCTCAAAAAAAAGAGGCCTTAAAAGCCATAGATCCAAGTCAGGCGGAATATGACACAACTCCTCCCGCTCCGCCGACACCAGCTCCCAGTCAGGGAAACAATCCCTTTGGCAATGGCATACAGGGGCAGCCGCTTGGAGCTCCCAGGCGCACCCTGCAGAATCCTAATCCAAGCGGCGGCTATTACCTGCCCGACAATACTCCGCCTCCCGGCGCCGGATCTGCACAACCCGGACAGGGATGGAATCCTTCTGCGCAGGCTGACAGCAGTGGTTATGAGCGGCGGGTTCAGCGTCTTGAGCAACTGACTTTCGGAAGCCCTTACCCCGAACATGATGTAGAAGATCGCATTGATCATCTCGAGACTGAGGTGTTCAGCAAGAAAAATACAGGTATGCCTGTGGAGCAGCGATTGTCCCGACTGGAATCGAAGCTGCTGGGACAGACGGCGTTCGGACAGTCCGCTCAGTCTCCCACTCCGTCTGCCGCTCCCTCCTCCGCTCCCTCCACACCTCCAGCTCAGTCATCCGGAGCGCGCCCCGGATACAATGCGCCGCAGTATGGATCTGCGCCGCAACAAGCGCCTAAAACTGCCTGGACAGGGGCTGCTCCCGGCTATCCTGCGCAGGGGACTGCTCCGGGATTTTATCCGGTAACACAGCCACAGTTCAGTGCGGGACAACCGGTTTATCCACAGTACCCCGCTCAGCAGGGCTACCCCGCAAGTCAGCCGTACGGGACAGCGCAGCCCGGCACGCAGCCTTACGGCGCAGCGCAGCAGGGCATGCGTCCTTACAGCACAACACAACCAGGCATGCAGCCTTACGGCGCAACACAACCAGGCATGCAGCCTTACGGCGCAACACAAGCGGGCATGCAGCCTTACGGCGCGACACAACCGGGCATGCAGCCTTACGGCGCAACGCAAGCGGGCATGCAGCCTTACGGCGCAACGCAACCGGGCATGCAGCCTTGGGGCGCAACACCGCCGGGCATGCAGCCTTATGGCACAGCACAAGCGGGCATGCGTCCTTACGGCACAGCACAAGCGGGCATGCAGCCTTACGGCACAGCACAAGCGGGCATGCAGCCTTACGGCACAGCACAAGCGGGCATGCAGCCTTACGGCACAGCACAACCGGGCATGCAGCCTTACGGCACAGCACAACCGGGCATGCAGCCTTATGGCGCAGCACAGCCGGGCATGCGTCCTTACGGCGCAGCACAGCAGAGCTTGCCGCCCTACGGCACAGCACAGCCGGGCATGCAAGGCCCTGCACCTTACAGTACAGCACAGTCGGGCATGCAAGGCGCGGCACCTTACAGTACAGCCCAACCGGGCATGCAAGGCGCGGCGCCTTACAGTACAGCCCAACCGGGCATGCAAGGCGCGGCACCTTATGCTGCGCCACCACAAACAATTTCTTCGTCAGCTCCTTCCGGCACTTTGCCTCCGGAGGTTGCTGTTCCGGGAAAACAGCTTGGTCTCAGCCCCTCAGACAGGGCGAATGCCGACATCGACAACATCGTGAAGTCGATACCGCTGAAACCGGGAGCCGGTGATTATTTTGCCGGCATCAGCAAATTTCCGTCCGGCAGCGTGGCACGCTGGGCATCATTTCCAGTTCTGGTGCACCTGCCTCAGGGGTCGCCGGCAAACTGGCAAAAGACTCTTGAAGAAGCAGTCGGAAGCTGGGGACGCTACATTCCAGTGCGAACCTCAGCCCCGTCTGAGACTGCCGATGTCGAAATTGCCTGGATTAACCATTTGCCTCCGCGTGCACTCGGACAGACAAATCTGGAAATATTTAACGGGCATATGCGGGTGACGGTCTATCTGCTTCGTCCCAGCTATTACCTGGCCAATACTTCGGAAAAGATGCTGCGCAGGGTCGCCGAACATGAGGTAGGTCACGCAATCGGCATTTTTGGACATAGCACAGATCCAGCCGACTTGATGTATCCGGTGGAGAACGTTGGCTCGAAGGATAGCACTAAATATAGTGGCATAACTCCTCGCGACCTGAACACATTGAGGCGTATCTACGAATCGCCGGCTCTGCCTCCCGGTTTCCAGAGTCCGCATCCAATGGGATGGAGTTTTAGTGCAAATTAGTTGTGATTCGTCATAAATCGGGAATTTGCACTCTGGTCAAGCGACAATCATTGGAAGAGCACGGAGGCAAATGCCATGGTCACGGCACTTAAGGAAATCACCATCGCCCACAGTCCGGATTCGGACGATGCGTTTATGTTTTTCGGGCTGGCGGCGCAAAAAGTGGAGACTTATGGGGTCAAAGTAAATCAAGTCCTCAAGGATATTCAATCACTCAATATAGATGCTCAAAACGGCGTTTATGAGGTTTCGGCAATTTCCTTTGCAGCTTATCCAGCCGTGGCCGATCGCTACGCTCTTATGCCCTGCGGAGCCAGTATGGGGCAAAAATATGGTCCAATGGTGGTCGCTTCCAGACCCATGTCCCTCTCTGACTTGCCTGAAGTAAAACTGGCGATTCCCGGCATGCAAACCACGGCTTACCTGGCCTTGAGGTTGCTTGAGCCGAAATTGAACGTGGTCGTGATCCCGTTTAACCAGATTCTCGAAGCAGTGCGTGACGGGAAGGTAGACGCCGGACTGATCATTCACGAGGGGCAGCTCACTTATGCAGAGTCGGGTCTGAAAAAGATTGTCGACCTCGGCGAGTGGTGGCATGAGCAAACCGGTCTTCCCCTGCCTTTAGGCGGCAATATTGTGCGGAAGGACCTGGGTGAAGACCTGATCAAAAAATCCACACGAATGCTCCAGGATTCGATTCGTTATGCGCTCTCGCATCGCCAGGAGGCTCTGGACTACGCGCTTAAATACGCCCGCGGCTTGAAGAACGAACAGGCAGATAAGTTCGTCGGTATGTATGTTAATGAACTTACAGTCGACTACGGCGAGTCGGGACGAAAAGCGCTGCTCAAGCTATTCGAAATGGCTTACGAAAAAGGCGTCATCGGCAACAAATTTACTCCTGAATTCGTGAGCTTTTAGGAGCTTAGCGGGTCAATCCGCTCTGTTCATTATCCGGCAGGAGCCTCCTTCCGGATAATTTCAGGGCGTCTTCACGATTTTATCTTGGAAATGTTAAGTTTGTGATTTTCATTGAACCTTTTTCAACGAACTGACGTCTAGAAAGACAGAAGAAGAAAAATGGTCTCCTAATTTAAAGGACCAAGCCGTTAGAGAATCACAAGCAAATAACGCAGCATCCCCAGTGGGGGGCTTGAGGGATCGAGCCCATTGGAGCAACACCAAATCTGCGAGCATTAAATAAGAAAGAAGCCAATGAAAAATACCGAGAAGCTGCAGGCATTTCGGTATTTTTCTTAGTGGGATTCAGATGCTAAAGTGCGCCCCTGTCCACAAGACATTCTTGAGTGCGCGCAGCCTTGAGGACAATTTTGCTGCCGCCCTGCTCGCTCGCGTAATCGAGCAGTGGCGTCCAAACGGTCAAGCTCAGGCATCTGGTTAAATGGTATGGACAGTTCTGCGCTCGTCAATTTCAACAGTGCTGTCTGAGGGCGAAACGTCTATGGCGTTAGAAACCAGAGTGGAGACAACCCAGATCAATTTCTCGGCTTCCGCCCAGACTATTGCTTTTGTGTGTGGCACAAGCAGCTTTATGCGCCGGCGTGAGGCATAGTCGCTCAGGTTCTGCGCGGCGGCATCAAGCATGTCGGACAGAGACTCCCAGCGCAAATTGAGCTTTAAATCGCCGCTTGCACTTTTTTCGCGGTCGAGAAGCTTGTTGATAAGAGCAATTATCTGATTGATTTCCCTTTGCCCCTTAGCCAGCGACTGTTTCATCTCGAGCGAGATCTCTCCAATTAAGCCAGCGAGCGAGAAGCACGAGGGGTAAGTACAGATAACAAAAGACCGATATCAAAAACGAAATGTGGATGGGCAGGGTGGGCAGGGGCGAGAAAAGCAGGATGCTTCCCAGGGCAGACCAGAGAGAACAGTTATAGAGTTCATAACAATAAAGCCAGACCAGAAGACAAATTAGAGGGAGTGCCAGCAAGACCAGATCTGGCAGGTAGCTGAGATCGTGCTGGGTCGACGCCGGAGTACCGGACTGAAAACGCGAGCTTTCTATAGCCAGTTTCTCGACCAGTTCAATGTCGGCAACAATCAGACCGGCCGGAGTCATTTCTTCAATCCGAGCCTCTTCAATTGCTGCTTTTCGCAACCTGGCCAGATACCACAACTCAAGAACACGCCTGGCCGACTTCATGTTACTCACTGCCTTCTCCCTGGTCATGTTTTCCAAGAACAAGTCGTGCAAGACACCCCTGCCGAACCAGCAAACCCACAGCCTGATGCACCTCAAGACTGCGCATTAATCCACAGCTTCTTTTATCCCTGGTGAGACTCATTAAATACTATACAGCTTCTTTTGCAGGCTCAGCAGTGCTCAATCCGGATTCCGTCTTGATAGATGGTTCGTCGATTGATTTGGAACCGGACTTGCGCCCTACGATAGGTCCCAGGACGTTGTTTATAACTTCGCGGTCAATCTCTGTGGCAGTAACTATCGTAACCAGGTTTTCCGGGCGCGCCTCTTCCGGCATGGAACCGTAAAATTCAACAATATCCTGCCACACAGGAAGCGTGAGCTGCTGTCTCGACTGAAACTCGACAATGCGCTTGCCGTCCATCCAGTGTTCCTGACAGTTGCCCTCGTTGAGGTCGGCAATGAGCCAGCCGATGTACGGATCGCTGAACTGCTCCTCAGCAATACTTACCAGTGTCTGCCCAGCGCCGATGAGCGAAGTCGGACGGAGAAGCACCACATTTTTCGGTTGATTCGGATCCTCATCCTCGCCCTGATCGTTGCCGTCAGCGTCGCCTCCGGAAACAGACTGGCGCTCCAGGTCGCCACCGCCATCTTTAACTCCCGACAGTCTCAGGCGCCTGGCTGAGCCTCTGGACGTGAACACGTCTTTGAATGATTGGAAAGGATCATCAATCTCGATAAAATCATGTGCTGCGTTGATAAGCGGTCCAATTGCTCCGTCGAGAGCAGCTTGTTGTGCACGCAGAAACTGATCGAATACGCTCGGCTCAGCCGGCAGAGCAAATTGGCGCCCGCCGGCAGCCTCTGCCAGGACAGGAACAAGCTGATTTGGTGTGAACCCAAGAGCGATCTGCACGGGTTGATTTTGACGCAGCACACCCGGCACTTCGCGCCCCTGCAGTCCGAACGACTTGACAAAAGCGGCGCTGCCATTCGGTCCGAGGAAGAGTTGTCTGCCGCTGGCGAGGTTTGCCGCTTGCAGAGCGTTTCTGATATCTTTTTGCAAACCAAGTTGAGCAATCTTGAATGAAGCTGGCATAAACTTCAAGCCATTCGCGCCGAGATTATCCTGCATCTTGCCGGAGAGCTCTCGCTCGATTTGTCTGCGTCCATTAGATGCAGACCCGCCTCCTGCGTCAGCTTTGCTTGCAGCGTCCGTCGGTAATATTCGACGGATGCCGCCGGCTGCCAGCACCATCGCCAGTGTCAGTTCGGCAATCATGTAGCGACCTTCCGGTCCCGTCTTTCCTCTTCCAGAGGCCAGTGCCACCGGGTCTGCGCCCAGATCGCCAGGTCTAATTACGCGGACAGAGGAATCGACCCGTCCTTGAAGGGCATCTGGAGCTACTCTCGTTCCGACCACCTGCGGATCAGTTCTGCCAGGTTGCACGATACTGATCACGTCTGTCTGCACTCTCAGACTCGGTCCTAATGCCGGATTTGCGGCCGGATTTGCGGCCGGATTTAGCGCTGGATTCAATGACGGATTTGTGGAGGGATTCAATATCGGACTCAATGAAGGATTTAATGTCGGACCGGGCGCCGGTGAGAGTGGATTGACGGGATTCAGCGGATTAACTGATACAGGCGGGCGGCTGCCGGTGTCTGTGACCGGAGCTGACTTTTCTGTGACCTGATCCGGTATGCGCGAGGGATCGAGCTTCGGAGCCTGAACGGTCGGGTCAAACCTGCTCGGCTGTGTTGCTGGTTCCACTCTCTGCAGGCTTGTCGGTTCCGGCTTAGCCTGCACAGTCGGAAGGTCCAGAGCTTTGCCCGTGCTTATAGTTACTGTCGGTTGATCCTTTCCTGTGCTGGGAACAGGTTGTGCCACGAGCTTGCTTACTGTTTCCGGTCCCACTTTATCCATATCCAGTGGTTTTGCCTGATTCACAGGCAGGCTTGAGCGATCAAGAGTGGATATGTTCGGAGGCAGAGCGGGACTTCTTGCCATGAGCGGCTCAGGCGCGGCAGCAGGAGGAAGACCCGGATGAGCGTTGTTTATGTACGAAGGAAGCGGAGCAAGATTTTCAGTTGTATGGAGACGTCCATCACCACTCGTGATTGAAACCGGGAGATCAGCTTGCCTTACTATGTGAGATGGTTCAATAGACGTGACAAGCGGAGCCGGCATCCTTGCAAAGTCCGGTGTGCTTCCGGGAACAAAGCCGCCATCTGCTCCAACCGTATTTGGACGCAGCAGTCCTGCACCGCCTGCATCAGCGCCAACCGTATTCGGACGCAGTTGTAGACCACCGCCTGAGTCTCCGCCCGCCAGGTTGGCATACGGCAAACTCGGACTGAACTGCCCGCCATTGGGAGTAGCATCGCTCGGCACTACCAGTGGTGCCCCCGGCGCGCCAGGGTCGCCAACTCTTGGAATATTTCCGTTACCCGAAGTCACACCGCCAGTGGTATCAATAACCCTGTCGGAGTTTATGGCAGGTCTGGCGCCGCCATCGTTGATGTCTGCAGAAGTCCTGGGAGTGGCAGAATTGCTGTCGGCAATCTGTACGTTCGAGTCGCGGTTGCTGCTCGGGTTGACTGCCGGCTCACGATTACCGCTCTCGTCGCGATAGCCTGCATCAGGCTTTGCCTCCGCTGGATTTACAGATCCGGACTGCGGCTTGGCTTCACCCGCATTCGTGTCGCCTGGAGGGGATGGTTTTGATTCAGCGGGACTATCGGAATGCTCATGAGCCGCCTGCGCTTGAGCCTGTTCCGCCGCTTTCTGAGCACTTGCCGCAGCCTCGTTGTACCACTCTTGAATCTTGGAAGGATCCTTAAACACGCTGTCAACGGCTTCAGCCGCCGCAGATCCCAGAACTGCTTTTGTGGCGGCAACAGTCATATCATGAGCATAGCCGTAAAACGAATTATCACTGATTGAGCTTGAGCTGGAGTTGGGGCTTGCCTTTTCAACTTCGGCGTGCGAGTAAACCTGAGTTGATCCGGCATCATTGTCCGAAACCGTGACTTTGCCATTATGAACAGTGACGTTACCGTTCAGCACCTGACCTTCCTGGTCATCAGGCGTGGTTACAAGATATTGGTCCTTGCCGTTGTCGTTGCCTATAAGCCGGTAACTCCGGTTACCGGTATCAAGTCTCTCAACCTTTCCTTCCGGAGTCATGGAGAGATTATCGTATTTGGGCTTCTCGGAATTGGTTGGCGTATCCTTGCTTTCTTTAGGCGTCGAACCATCTTCACCTTTTCCATTGCTTCCAGTGGACTTATCGGCATCCGGTTTTGAGCCATTGCTTTCAGCGGGCTTGTCGGCATCCGGCTTTGAACTCTCGCCTTCCTGCGGGGCAGAAAGCCCTCTGGCAATATTTGCGATCACTCGTGCGGGATTCAACAATGAATATTCAGCCGCAAGAGCGGCAGCCGACTTAAATGCATCGAATTCACCAGACTGTTCTTTGTGCTCCTCGCCTGCTTCGCTGCTCTGCACTCCTTTCTTGACGTCACCGCTTGCTCTTGCTTCCCGTTCGCGCCTCTGAGATTCGTCGTCAACTATTTTGCCGCCTTTTGCAGAATCATCCTTGACTCCAGGCGCCAGGTTCGGAATCTCACTTCGATTGCCTGCCGGCGTCTCCACCCTGGCGCCCTCGCCTCCCGGGTTCCTGGGCTCAGCCGCGCCCCGCTCACCAGGTGCTCCGGCTGGTGAATCTGTGCTTTTTCCGAAGATTTTTTTGTATTCGGCTACTAAACCCGAAATAATTCCGCTAAACCCTGTCCCTTCGCCATGTTCATCTTTGCCTGCGGAATCAACCTTTTTGCCGCTCAGCGGACCACGCGGATCCACATCTTTCCACAGGTTGGATTGTCCGCAGCCGCCGTGAAAAGCGGCGTCAGCGTCAGCTTCCGGATGACCGGAATCCTGGCCTGCAGAGTTTATTTTGCTATCCACCATGGCCTCGACATTCCCAATTCGCCCGCTTTGTCAAGACCAGCCCGAGTAGATAATACACGAATCCAGCGCCTTTTTGACACCTATTTAATCTACCGGCTCAGATCTCTACCAGATCTCTAACTGATCTCTTTCTTTATACCCGTGGGGCGGGGCGCGCCCACCTTGACAACAGGGACTCCGGGCGAAACAGTCCATTTGCAGCCGGAGCCATTCAGTCCATGCACGACATCCACGGAAAACCGCACCGGAATATTAATTATCGGACCCCGGGAGCAAATTTAATCTTTCTGGAAACCTCGGATCAGGCAAGTTCATGGGCTAAACATTAACCGAGCAAAAGCCGCCTGTTCAGACAGTGCATATTTTCGCCTTTCGACACAGAAAGCGCTCAGCTAATCGGCGATCGCCTTCATCACCGCCTCAACAATAAGCACAAGCAAGAAAAGCCCAAATAACACCACCGGTGATACCTTTACCAAACACGGAACCACGACCAGCCACCGGTGATACCACTATCAACGACAGATTCCACGCGACTAGCCACAGCTATACAGAGCGTCATAAATTATTACGCATAGTAAGGAATTTCTGTTTCAGGGTTTCGTAAAGGCGCGCTGGCACGGAAGCGTTTGTTCACACGTAGGGGCGCATTGCATGCGCCCGTTTCACGTTCTTTGGCGACAAGAGGGCGGATACAATCCGCCCCTACATGCGCAATTAATTACGACGCTCTGTATAGCATCATTGCTGGCAGCAACTCCACGTGCTTACGAAGTAGGGGCGCGCTGGCACGGAAGCGTTTGTTCACACGTAGGGGCGCATTGCATGATACTGCTGGCGAATTAGACGTTTCTTTTTGTCTTGTTGACGTCTTTATTCGTAAACAAATAGAAGGGTAGGGCGGCGCCATGCGCCGCCCGTTTAATCCAGGATAATGACTAAGATCTCGTCCGCGGCAAGGACTACCTGGACTAAAGTGTGGGATTTCGCCCGCGGTCTCAAACAAGGCGCGGACGATTTACTAAATTAATGATCTAGGTCTCGTCCGCGGCAAGGACTATCTCGACTAAAGTGTGGGATTTCGCCCGCGGCCCAATCCGGCTATGCCGGCACACTCAGTAACGATAGTGGTGATTTACGCGTTTTTGCAAGAGGTAATTCAATGAGCCAGTTAGCGAGTCGAAGGATATTAAGCGCTGCTGCGGTGGCGGCGATCTGCAAATGGGTCTTAGCTAGCCCCAAATAGCGAGAGCGACGACCTCCAGATCTACGCACGGCTTGCGATATGGTGCCTTCGACCCCAGCCCTGATGGAGTATTTTTTCTTGAACTCTTCGGTATCCTGCCGCTTGCGGAATCGGGCTAAAGCGTCAAACAGGTCGCGTTCTTTTACCTGCAGGGTTCGTGGACCTGTGCCTTTTGTGCAATTCGTTCGAAACGGACACGCAGAACAATGCTTTACTTCAAACTTGATGTGGAGAGAGGATTCTTTTGAACGTTCACTCCAGTTATTGGTTGTTTTTCCGGCTGGACATATGGCCTGGCGTGTGTCCCAGTCAATTTGAAAGTCAGCCAGAGCGAACCCTTTTCCTGCCTTGTCTTGCCAGCTCGTGCACATCTGCATTGGACCGATCACATCAAGCCCGTTATCGCTAGCTTCCTTCATTGTTTTCACATCTGTATATCCAGCATCCACAATATGCTCCAGTGGCGATAGTCCTTTCTCCCCGAGCCGTTTCTCAATTAGCGGTCGCATTTCAACGTCTGTCGTCGTTGCCGAAGTAGTCTCCACGTGCGATATCAAATGCGGTGCGTTCTCATCGCAGGTTTCAGTAATATGAGTCTTATAGCCCTTGTGCTGAAAGCCTCGCTTGGTTCCGAGCCTCGCATCTGAATCATGGGGAGATACGATCATCTCGGATGATGCAATCGTGTATTCATCGTCTTTCCGCAATCTTGGACCTTTCTTGGGGTGGTCGTTTTCAACTACGAACTGCTGCTCCCAAATCTTGCGCAACGTGCTGATGCGCGGATGATCAATCAAAGCGAGGTTCTCTAATTTATCGATTTCTTCCAAGAGAAAATAACCATCACGCCCAATGTTTGCAATCCAATTTGCCTTGTCTTTCTCTTTCTTCGGAATTCTGAAATTGAAACAAGGTTGGGCATATCGATGAGCCCATTCAGGTTGGGCTATGCTCTCCAGCCATTCAAAATTCCAATCAATCAAAAACTCAAGCGCAAGACGCATTGTTTCAAAAACGAGTTCCAGACGGTTAAGATCTCGAACTGATGCCAATACATGAGTCGAGTCTGTTCTCTGCTTGCTGCTTTTGAGCAACCCTTTTTCTATAGCGACATCAAGCAATTTGTCTAGCAAAACTTTTGTTGCATCTAGCTTTATTAATCGCTGTCTGAACTCGGTCAACACGGAAGGATCGAAACCATCATAATCTAACGGCAGGTGCAAAAAATACTTCAGATCGATTCTGAACTGGAGCGCTTCCACCACGGCACGATCTGACAGATTCTCAATAAATTGAATTAGTGTGACCAAAAGCAGCAAGACTGGACTGAGACCTGGCTGTCCTCTCTTGGAATATGCGTCCGCAAAATCATCGGCCACATACACTGGGCCAATCTCATCAGCGAAGGTTACATACAGGTTTTTCTTGCGTCGGGTTATTGCCCGCACGACTTTTGCAGTCTCTTGGGGAATAGGTGGCAATGGCTCTCGGAACAATGACACAGGTCGTCCTTTCTAACGAAACCTGAATTCTTTGACAGACAAATCGTCGCACTGCTTGAAACCAATGGCCACATACTGATTGCGACATTGACATTAATTCGCCAGCAGTATCTTGCATGCGCCCGTTTCACGTTCTTTGGCGACAAGAGGGCGGATACAATCCGCCCCTACATGCGCAATTAATCACGACGCTCTGTATAGCATCATTGCTGGCAGCAACTCCACGTGCTTACGAAGTAGGGGCGCATTGCATGCGCCCGTTTCACGTTCTTTGGCGACAAGAGGGCGGATACAATCCGCCCCTACATGCGCAATTAATTACGACGCTCTGTATAGCATCATTGCTGGCAGCGACTCTGCGTGCTTATGAGCTACTGGCAGGGGATCTGACCGGCAGCTCCTGAGAGCCGGTCACTCCGGCACGGTCCAGATCATCGCAAGCCTGATCGGGCGGGATCTTGACTGGCGCATCCTGGGTACCAGGCAGGTCAGAGCTATCCGCGGCAGCAAGCGTTTTCTGGGCGGCCGGCTGCACGGGAAGCGACCACTCACCGGGATGTCCCGCTTCTTTCAGTTTCTGCCGCACTCCTTCTCCGGCAAGCATGCCCGAAGTGGCAGCCTGCCCTACCCCGCGCGTCCAACTGCTGGAATCGCCAATAATGTACATGTTTGGAATGTTTGTTTCCATGTTTTTGCTGACGACTATAAAATCAGGATAGCTCTTCACTTCAGGTGCGTAAAGCAAAGTGGAATCGCCGGCGACACCAGGGCAGATCTTGTCGAAGGCATCAAGATATTCCAAGATACCCTCAAGTATTCGGTGTGGATAAGCAAGCGAGATGTCTCCCGGTTCCGCCTCCAGACTCGGCCGAATGAGATTGTTGACCAGCGTTTTGCTGCGCCGTCCGTTTCTCAGATCTCCCAGTCGCTGAATAAGCGGACCGCCACCGGCAAGCATGTTGGTTATCTTGGCGATGTGCTGCGAATACTGCTGCGGGTTTTTGAACGGCCGTGTAAACGTTTTTGAGACGAGAACCGCAAAGTTGTTGTTCTCCGATTTCTCAAACATTTTGCTGTGCCCGTTAACAAGCACGTATTCGCGATGGTTTTCCGGCGTCACAAATCCTTTCGGGTTTGAGCAAAAATTGCGAACTATATCGTTTGAACCCTTGCTCAGGTAATAAAGCTTCGGCTCGTAAAAGCGCCTGTCCACTTCTTCAGTGAAGTAGCAGCTGGTTTCAACGCGCAAGCCGATATCCACCTGTCCGGGAGACGTATCAAGCTCTTTGTAGAACTCTTGCTGTGTGAGCCAGTTAGCACCACCCCTGCCGACAGACAGAACGCAGATATCGAAGTAATCTTCTTTTTCCTGCTCCGGACGGCGGTAACGATCGTAAGCTACGGCAAATCCCTCGCCCTTCCGTTTCACGGCAAGCACTTTTGTGTCCCAGTGGCAAACAATATTTGTTCCTCTCTCAAGAATCATCCTGAGTATCGAGGTGTTGATGGCCGGAGCATTGTCGGAACCGCAGTGCAGCAGTTCCTGAAAGTGATAAGTCATGCCGGCAAGAGTCGCCTTTCTTTTGATCCAGTCGAGATCTTCCTGGTCAGGACGCACCACCGGTATTTCGACATTGGCATGTTCGAGTATGAGCTTGCGCAGCTTATCCAGTCGTGTCTGCAGTTCGTGTTCGCCGATAAGCTCAAAGAGCCTGCCGCCTATCACCGGTGAGGCCGAGAGTATTACCTTAAAGTCATTCCAGCTTCCCGCCGATTGACCCGGGGCGCAAAAGCTGCAGGCCTTGGCCGGACAGACATCAAGCTTGCCCTGATCTATGGGACAGGGAAAACGCTGAGGGTAGGCGGGTCCCACATCAAAAACGTGTACCTCGATGTCGGCACCAGCAAGTTCTTCCAGACAGAATAGTCCCGAGGCTCCGAGTCCTACCAGCGCAAGCTTGAGCATTAAGACACCTCTAGAGCGCGGACTTCCGACATCTTAGATGCATCCTAAAGTGCCCGGAGAGACCGCCGGATTAGATGATAACACTAATCCTTACGGGTTGTTAAGCGAGATGCAGTTTATGTAAATGACAGCGAGTGATTTTATTTAGATGCGGACAGCTTTCAGCTCACGTAAACAGATTCTCTCTGTTTGTCGACCTCGGTTAGCATGGCAAAAAGCTGCTCGCTCATGTCTGAACGCAGATTCTCTATAACTGCCTTTTTGTTTTTCTTGTATTCCGCAAAGTGATCGAGCAAATTAAGGGGCTTGCCGACCGTTATAAGAACCCGGCGCGGACCTTTTATTTTTGCCTCGCCAAATATTTCGGTTTCGATAAGCTCGAGTACGCTTATCATGCGTTCCTGCGTGATTGGAGGTGACAAATAGCCATCGTAGATAGCAATAAATCGCACGACGCGGTCGAGATCACGATAAAAAGCCTTGATCTTTTCAGCCTTTTCTTCGTGAATTTTCTTTTGATATGGTGGCAGCTCTTCCTCGTCGGCATAAATGAAGTCATCCAGCGTGTTGCGCAAAACTCGCACGCAATCCAGGTGAGAGCCCGTTGCCGGCAGGCTGACGTGCATAACATCCGCCATCGTTTTTAATATGTGCGATTTCAGACCCATTATGCGCGAGTTGAGATCAGCTTCAGCGCTGCTCTTAAGATCGTATTCTTCTTCCAGAGTTTTGAGAATAACCTCGGACGCAGCTCGCACCCGCTTGTACAGGGATGTTTCACCGCTGTTTTTGATCCCTAACTTTGTTTCGACTTTTTCGATCAAGTCCTCAAGCACGGAAGTAAGATCATTTTTGTATGTGTATTTGATGGCAACCGGCAAAATATAAAGCGGTTCTTCCGGTTTTGTCTTATGCAGCTCGTCAAGCGCCATGAAAGAGAGCTGTGCCGCTCCACTTTCAAGCGGCAGAAGCACATCGTTCTGTCTTGAGATTTCACCTTCGGGGAATAGAACAAGTTTTTTCTTGCCTTCAACCAGCAAATGTTTGGTCATCTTGAACGACTCGCGGTCTACAGCTCCGCGCACGACCGAGTAGCAACCCATATGTTGAAGAAACCAGCCGTTCCATCCATTGTTCCAATCAAACACTTCACGTGCGGCGATGAAATTGAATTCTTCGCCGACCAGGCAAGAAAGTATGAACATGACCTCCGGGTCATGTCTGTGCGAGTGATTTGGGCAAACCATGCAATGTTTGCCTTTGAATTGCTTGAATCGCTCAATGCCGTCACCAAGAACGAGTATCTCGGCGTTTTTCATTTTGCCGGCAAGAACGAACGAGCGAAAAGATCTGGCGAAACCTATAAGAAGCGGGTTGTCCAGGGGAGGGCGAAAGTCAAGCACTAAGTTGCACCTTCTCTAAAATTAGTTCAGACGACTTGCATCTATATATTATTTCCTTGGCAGCCGACAGTGTTTGATTTTTGAGATCTCGTCCCTCATGCAGCACTATAAGATTGCCCGCTTTCAGTCTCATCAGCAGGCGCCTCACCACCCTGTGCGCGCCTGGAATCGACCAGTCTTCCGGTGCCTGCGTCCAGTAGACCGGATGCATGGAGCGCTCCTTGAGAACTCGCGCTGTGCGATGATCCATAAAGCCATACGGAGGTCTGAAGATTCTTGGTTGAGCCCCGGTTATGTCTTCTATGATGCGGTTGCTGCGTTCCACCTCGCGTTCAATCTGTTTGTCGTTCAATCCGGGCATGAACAAGTGTTTATAAGAATGGTTGCCGATAGTGTGCCCGGCTCTATTTATAGCCTGAACAAGATCAGGATTTCTTTCTGCTTCCTGCCCGATAAGAAAAAAGGTAGCCTGAATTCCCTCTTTTTCGAGCATTTCGAGAAGCCATGGAGTGGTGTGAGCTGAAGGTCCATCGTCAAAAGTGAGATAGACACGCGATTCAGACGGGCGCGGGTGCGCCGCGATGTTGTGAGCGTGCCGATCTCCCCAGAAACCACGCGGTAGAATGCCACGCAAAAGCATGGTCATGAAGTCCATCTTGTGAACTGACATCCAGTCCAGACAAACGTCAGCTTGCCTGAAGAGTTCCCTGGTCATTGTTTCCTTGTTCATTGCCGGTAAAGTGACTCCTGCTAAGCAACAAATGTATGGCACCCCATTGTCATCGGTCAGGGTTTTACACTGTTTGACAACTCCTGTGAATCTCGTAAGTCCCGGTTGGCTAATGGCAAGCAACAGTCAACCCTGCAGACCATCAAATTGAGCGACAGATAACAACCCTTTGCTCCTTCCTATTCAAGGATATACGAGAACCCACAAACGCGCCGTCACAAGAGACAGTTAAGCAAGTTGAACAAACGCGCCGTCACAAGTGACAGCTAAGTAAGCCGAACGACCGGGACGCCCCCGTAAGCACGCTCACCGCGTCTACATGGCTGGCTGAGCTCACCACGGTCCCCGCCCGCAGTTCACTGGCAGCTTGCCGCATACATCATGAACAGCTATCCACGCAAATGCCGGCTGGAAGCCGGCGCTCCCGGGGTATCTGACGGGGCTGGCGCTCTCGGGGTATCTCTCAGGGTTGACTCTGCCCGGGTCAAGCCAGTTGAAAGACCAGACAGGCACACATGATGGCCAGCGGGATGAGCACGTTCAGCGGCTCATTCAGCTTTGTCGTGGATTGTATCAACCTGTAAATGATCCTCCTTGCTTCGTCGCCGACGTCAGCTCCGCGGCGATAAGCGATAGATTCAACTGCACTGGCGAACGCGTAAAAGCGCTCGAGAGGCATGTGGGTGGCACGCGGGTGTGGCAGCAGGCTGCGCATGTACCCACGCAGATTTTCGGCTTCCTTTTCTTCAAGTGGTTGGACGATTTCAAGCAGCGGGCGGAAAGACTTGAGTGCTACCAGCGGATTTTTATAAGTCACAACATTGCGCTGGAGGGCTCTGTGAATAAGGACGCATTGCGGCAGAGGAGCTTCTCTGTCACCTTCCATAGGTCTGACGCTCTCCAGATAATTCGAATGCTTGGAGAACTCGTGAAACACCTGCAGCAGCGAATTTTGTCCTGCATCCGGTGAACTCACTTCCAGAAGTCCGAAAATATATGGGCGGGCCCCACACTGGTCTACGTCTTTTGAGGCATTGAGCATTGAAAGAGAGAGGCTTGGTGTCTTAATTAGAGTGTTTTCTTTGTAGTTGGCCTCGCGACCGGGCTGAAAATTGATTTCTTTTACGGCATACTCTTGACATAGAAGCAGGTCGAAGACCTGTTCCGCCTTGATATCTCCAAATTCAGTAGCGGCACATTTACCCTGGACAAAAAACACAAGTGCGTCAGGAATATGGCGTCCGAAGGAAACGCTAAGAGTTCCCGTAACCTTTTCCAGGCTCAGGAACTGCATAACATTGAAGATTGTTCCCTCTCGTACTGAAGTTACGTGGAAGCTAATTCCCACCTTGATTCCTCACGCAGATCTTGTAAACAGGACCCGCCAACCATATGGAATTATACCCACCATTCAGCGCAAAGCCTATCCTGCTCAAAATTTGCTGCTTTTGCCGGAGCAGTATACGAATCGAGTGCCGATAGATATATTTGCGCGGACTGCTTCAGGCGATCGATGAGGCACGAGCTTCTCTCCGCCATTGACTCAAAATGCGGCGCGCCAGGATCGTCACTGAAATGATGCCACCACTAACGGATCAACGACCTGAAAAGCGCGATTCAAGAGCCTTTCGAACCTCAACTTTATCGTCGAAAGGAAATACCTGATTCATGACGAGCTGATAGTTTTCGTGACCCTTCCCGGCGACAATCACGATGTCGTCCGCTTCCGCCATTCCAATTGCGATTCTGATTGCCCGGGCTCTATCCGGCTCAACCTCGATTGTTTTCATTCGTTTTATGCCGCTCAAAATGTGAGCAATAATTTCTTGCGGATTTTCGGTGCGGGGATTATCGGACGTGACAACTACCAGATCGGCTCGCGCTTCAGCTATCTCTCCCATCTGAGGTCGCTTTGAAGGGTCTCTGTCTCCGCCGCAGCCGAACACGCATATAAGTTTGCCGTTTGCTTTTTTCATGAGCGCCGCCGTTGAAAGTACATTGTCCAGTCCATCCGGAGTATGTGCATAATCCACAATGCAGAGCGGCTCGTTCGGGGCTCCTATTGAAACAGTCTCAAAGCGCCCCGGCACTCCGTCGAAATCTAAGAGCGCTTCAGCAATGGCTTCAACTGCAGCGCCTTCTTCAAGACATATTGCCGTCGCTGCCATTATGTTGTAAACGTTGAACCGTCCTACCAGTCGCGTGACCAGTCGCAGCTCACCATGCGGTGTTGAGAGCCGGATCAAACTTCGTCCCTGCTGGTACTGCAGATCCAGCGGATGGATATTCGCGTCTGTCGAAAAACCGTAACTGAGTCTCTTCACCGGAGCCTCACAGATCGCCAAGAACTCGTGAGCAAGCGGATCGTCGAAGTTTACCAGCGCCAGCTTCGAGTTCTGGCAACTATCGTTGAGAGACTCAAAAAGCATCCGCTTGGACTTCCAATAGTTGTCCATCGTTTTGTGAAAGTCCAGATGATCCTGAGTTATGTTGGTCAGACAGGCCACCGCAAAATGGCATCCGGACACGCGTTTAAGTGCAAGTGAATGGCTCGATGCTTCCATGGCTACATGAGAGCATTTACTTAAAAGCATTGCGGCAAGAATTTCCTGCAGCTCCGGTGCCTGCGGTGTGGTGTGTTTTGCATCTCCATATTCCAGGGCACCAGGACCGCGCGAACCGAGTGTGCCGATCAGTCCGACTTTCTTTCCTGCTTTGCCGAGAATGTGCTCGATGAGGTGAGTAGTGGTAGTTTTTCCGTTTGTGCCGGTTACAGCAATAAGACGCAAATGCCGGCTTGGCTGCCCGTAAAGTGCATCAGCGAAATCAGCGAGAGCCTGCCGCACGTCAGGCACGATAATTTGGTGCGCGGCCAGTCCTTCGTGAAATTGCTCGCTGACAACAAGAGCCGCACCGGACTTGATGGCATCTGCAATGAACTGGTTACCATCGGTTCTTTCTCCGGGCATGCAAAAAAACGCCACCCCCGGTTCGACTTTGCGAGAGTCATAAATCAATTTGTCGAGCTTCAATTCCGCATTCGGCACTAATTCGATCCGTCCGCCCAGTTTTCTAGAAAGCTCGTTGATGTCTCTTGCTGATAGTTCGCTCACGCAGTCTTTTCCTTATCTAAGAACAAGGGTCGGAGTTCTTACAAGAGCTCCAACCCCTATCAATCTCATGCTTACTCTTGCTGCGCTTACTTGGTAATAGTGAGCGGCAGAACGTGGACGACTTTCAATCCGCGCACGGTATTGAAGTGGACGATACCGTCAGCGACTGAATAAAGTGTATCGTCTCTGCCCACGCGCACGTTTTCGCCGGCATGAAAATGGGTTCCATGTTGCCTGACGATAATGTTGCCGGAAATGGCGTATTGACCGCCATACAGTTTTACGCCCAGCCGCTTGGGTTGGCTATCGCGTCCGTTTCTTGTCGAGCCTGCGCCTTTTTTATGTGCCATGACTGAGTTCTAACTCCTGATCTTGAACGCCGCAAGCCGTACAGGCTCGGACAGGGCAGCAAAGCTGCCGTCCGTCGCGGCTCTCCGCTACGCTTTTTTCTTCTGGTCCGCCACTTCGGCGAGCACTTTTCCGCCTACTTCAATTTTGCTGATGTAAACGCGAGTGTGGTGCTGTCGATGTCCAGTCCGCTTTCTTGTACCCTTTTTGGGGCGATATTTGTAAACGATTAACTTCTTGTCTCTGACATGATCGATAACCCGTCCGGTGACCCTGGCGCCGTCGACATACGGCGTACCGAGCACGGATGATTCTCCATCCACAATCATCAGGACCTTTTCAAAAACATATTCCTGGTCGGACTCGGCGGCTACCATGTCGATTTCGACAAATTTTCCGGCTGCTAGCTCTACCTGTCTTCCACCTGCTTCTACGACGGCGTACATAATCTTCTCCGGCATTTCGAGAGAGTAGTTGCTTATGCCTCTTGCTGCTTGGGCAACCCGGCTGAGAGCTGTCTGAGGGCGACAACAACGCGCCCTTCGCAGGAAGGCAAAATGAAATAGTATCAAAGACCTGACGGAGGGTCAAACAAGCAGGCACAGAAAGTGCAATATACGATAAGCTGATTTACAAACGCAGCTTACACAGTATATGTTGTTTTTTTCATCTACTCTCAAATTGACGCATTGAGGATGGCACAAATGGCTGAAACCGCCAATGAAGGGGAGCTGGGGCGCAGCAAGCACGCCGCGAGTCCAAAAGAACATCTTTATCATCTTCTAAACATCGGCTGGAAACCTAACAGTCCTTTAATTCAGAAATTCGTTCTGGACAACAATTTACAGAGAGATCTTGAGCAATGGACTCGAGAGCAGAAAGTCTATTCTTGACCGTCAACCCCGGGAATAGCATTCGCGCGATTCTTTTGGGAATCAGAAGATGAGTTCGCCAACAATCTCAAATGCATCGCCCCGGTGACTCGCGGAGCGTGCTCACAGGGATTAGCATCGGTCCGTATCTTTTAGCGATCCAGCGATAGATTGCCAACGCCGCCCGACTTGTCATGAGCTTGTCGGCAATCAGCAAAAACTGACTTTCACACTTGTCATGAACATATTCACAGAAAGCAAAAAGTAGATTCTAGACATCACACTTACTGGTTCACCAAGATTATGGAACTTTGCCGCAATTATGGATATTCCATTAACAATGGAAAGGTGCAATGTGAAACCCGGCTAAGATAACCAATTATCATTTCTCATCACTCGGAGTACACGACAAATGTTGCAAGTTGGTAAAAAAGCTCCTGATTTTGATATGCCCTCGACAAAGGACCTGACCGGGTTGAGCAAAAATGCTCTTCTTTCGGATTACAAGGGCAAATATCTCGTTCTTTTCTTCTATCCACTCGATTTCACCTTCGTTTGCCCGACCGAAATCAGGGCATTCAATGAATCAATCGAAGACTTCAAAAAAGCCGGCGCCGAAATTCTCGCTGTTTCCACCGACAGTGTTTACAGCCACCGCGCCTGGATCAACACCGAACCGGCCAAAGGCGGACTCGGACCACTTAACTATCCAATCGCTTCCGACATAACCAAAGATGTCAGCCGCGACTATGGCGTGCTTATTGAAGACAAAGGCATCGCTCTGCGCGGTCTGTTCATAATCGACCCGGACGGCATTTTGCAGTATCAAGTAGTCCACTCACTGAACATCGGACGCAGCGTTGAAGAGACACTTCGCGTGCTCGAAGCTCTCAAAATTGCCAAGACAGGCGGATTCTGTCAGGCCAACTGGAAGCCTGGACAAAAGCAGCTAGCCTGAGCGCTTGACATAGTGCAGGCTTGAGCCCTGAGTTAAACGTAGCGAGCGACACTGACAGTGGTCGCTCGCTGCTTGCCTTTGTAAGAACCCATTATCGACTCCGTGTCTTTTGTTAACGAGGCGGAAATGTCCTAATTCAGCTTATGACAGGCAAGTCATCAAGTCAGGTTCCGTGTCCGACAGGCAGGACAATCGAATTTTCAAATGTGCCTGTCTCTTTTTTAGTAGAATTTGTTAATTGGAACCTTGTCTCGACGGTTCAGAGACAACTTGAAAAAAACAAAGCAAGGAGATTCAATGCCACCCCGAATGGATAGCGATATGCCTTCTCTTGAAGGCGGAACCGACTGGTTTAACTCGAAGCCGGTAACGCGAGAGTCTCTCATCGGGAGTACTGTACTCATCCATTTCTGGTCGATCAGTTGCGCCAGCTGCAAAGATGCCCTTCCCGACATTGCCCGCTGGATGAAGACCTTTGGCCCCCGGGGGCTCAAGGTTATTGCCATACACATGCCCAGGCAGGAAAGCGATACCAATGTCGCAGCTGTCAAAGAAAACATCGATGAATACCAGGTCAAGCAACCTTGTGTTGTGGACAACTGGCACACAATCAGCGAGGCATTTGATAACAAATTTGTGCCTGCATACTATCTATACGATTCAAAATTGAAGATGCGCCATTTCTCAGCCGGTGAAAAAGCGTTGAAACTGGTAGAGCCGGCACTTGAGCGATTGCTCAATCAACAAGAGGCGACACCTACTGCATGAGCCCAAAGAAGATTGCTATGACTACACCCACATTGTCCGCAGCAGAAGAAAAAAGCGTTCAATCCGAATCAAAATCGGACAAATATTTTGAGCGAGCCAAACTGGTTATCCCAGGTGGAGTTAATTCACCGGCACGTGCCTGCAAGGCCGTCCATTCAAACCCCCTTTTCATTGAAAAGGCGGATGGTGCTTTCCTCTATGACGTTGAGGGCACGGAATATCTTGATTACGTAGGCTCCTGGGGAGCCATGGTTCTCGGGCATAAGCACCCGCGGGTCATGGAGGCGATTGAAGACGCGTTGCGCATGAGCACCAGCTATGGTGCTCCTACGCTTGCCGAAGTCGAGCTGGCGGAACTCGTTTGCAAGCTAATTCCGACAATCGAAATGCTCCGGCTCGTAAATTCAGGAACGGAGGCCTGCATGTCGGCTGCGCGTCTTGCGCGTGCTTACACGGAGCGCTCCTTGATTGTGAAATTCGACGGCTGTTATCACGGGCATGCCGATTCCTTTCTGGTAAAGGCCGGCTCCGGAGTGGCTACGCTGGGAATCTCCGGGTCTCCGGGCGTGCCTGAGGAAGTTGCCAAACTCACTTTGTCTCTGCCTTACAATGATCTCGGCGTTGTTGAAAAAGCGTTCAAGGAGCACAAGGAAAAGATCGCCGCCGTGTTTGTCGAACCCATTGTCGGCAATTCCGGCTTGATTCTTCCTGCAGATGGCTTCCTCGCCGGCTTGCGCGATCTCTGCAGCACCCATGGTGCGCTGCTGGTGTTTGACGAGGTCATGACCGGATTTCGGGTCGCTCCAGGCGGAGCTCAGGGGAAATATTCCATAAAACCCGATCTGACCTGCCTGGGAAAAATCATCGGCGGTGGTTTGCCGGTGGGCGCCTATGGCGGCAAAAAAGAGATCATGGAGAGAATCGCTCCTTGCGGCGATGTCTATCAAGCCGGCACGCTTTCCGGCAACCCGCTCGGTGTGAAAGCGGGGCTTGCACAATTGAAAGTACTGCAGGAACCGGGAACTTATACGCATCTGGAAGAGCAAACCAAAATGCTCGCTGAAGGCATACAAGAGATAGCCAAAAAAACCAAGTCCGGCATTCAGGTTCCGTATGTAACGGGAATGCTCACCGTCTTTTTCAACGATAAACCCGTGCTTGATTTTGAATCAGCAAAGAAATCCGACACGGAGAAATTTGCGAAATTCTGGCAAGAGCTCATAAAGAAAGGCGTCTACTGGCCGCCCAGCCAGTTTGAGGCGGCGTTCGTTTCGCTCGAGCACAGAAAGAACGAGATCGAAACAACATTGACTGCCATAAAGGAAGTACTTTCCTGATGTTGCCGAAGCGCCCTTGCCGTCTGCGTGCCGCACTGCCCGTGGTGCTATCGAATCTGCTGCTCATTGCTATTGTCTTGTTTGTATCATCCTGCGACGGCAATTACCTGGTCTGGTCGAGCGATGGGAAACTCGGCGCCGTTGTTGGCGCAAAGGGATTGCGGGTTTGCGACGGCGAGGGTACCATTTCGCAGGTGCTGGTGGAAAAAGCCGGAATGTTCCGCTGGATTCCTCAGGAACATCAGGGACTGCTTGTCGGCTACGACTATGTGAACAAGTGGTCCGATTTGAAACCGCTTCTCACAGGCGCGCAGGAAAAGCAAATAACCGAAGAGTCGCTGAAGCTGAAACATAAGATTTACGCTTACCACGGCGAGCCCAAAAAATTCGGCGAGTCAAATTTGAGAACATTCAGCTATCCACTCGAAGCAGCCCTGGAAATGCGCGCCACGGCAACACCCGACCTTGACAAAATGGCGGCGCACAAGTGGCCATCCTACCTGTCGGTAAAAGTGCCGATCTTTTATATCAAGCAAACTCAAGTCGAGGCACAATCAGCCAGGGTCGGCAGGGTGATCGATCGCGGCATTGATGAGGTTGTCGAACTGCGTATTTCGCCGAACGGCAAATATTTAGCCTGCGTGAAACATGAAAATGCGCAAGAATGCAATTATGTTGTAGTGCTGCCTCTGGGAGCCTCAGGCAGAGCGACGCAGCTTGCCTACAACACAAACTGTTATCCTGACTGGAGCGCTGACAGCCGCACAATTTATTACAGTCGTGCCAACAACGATACCGAACCGGATCTGCTCAAAGGACATGGAGTTCACGAAGGTGGTTTGTTTAAAGTGGAAGCCCTCGACGCTTCCGGCAAGCCTGTTGCCACGCTGAAGCCGGCTCGCCTGGCAAATCTGATTTTCGACAACAGAGCACCAGTACGCGCCTTGAAAGACGGGCGGCTGCTTTTTGTTTCAAGAGAAATTCGCCTGCCCGGCAGCGTCAGCGCCACGCCATCGGCTGCCCTTTTTTCGCTCGAGGGAAACCGTGTCGACACTATCATTCGCCGGGCTGAGGATGTGGTTTATTTTGAGCCCAACCCCGAACAGGACCAGCTGGCTGTAACTCTCGGTGGTGGCGGCGGCTTGCTTGTTTGCAAAACGAGCGGCGCCGACCCCGTCGAGCTCTGCAATGGCAAAGACTTGCGGCTCTCGGGGCTGCTGCCGCAATGGAAAACCAATCAAGAACTTTCATATGGAACGGAGTTACCAGCTCCAAAAGGAAGCAAGCCGACTTATTCTGTCGTGCTCTGGTCCCGGAGCGGCGCCAGCAAAGATTTGAGCAAAGCCTGGGGCAAGGAAGCCAGCTCGGAGATCATCATTCATAGAGATATTTTCCAGGAAGCTATGACCGGTGTAATGGAAGATATGGATCGCAACGCCGGCAAGACGTCCAGATGAATAAGGGTGGAGCATTCCCGGTCAGAGCAGATCTTGACATGCGTCCGGCTTAGTCGTCGCTCATGTTGGCATCTCTCGCTTGCCATATTCTTGGAGCAGTAGAAGTGAGCCCCGGCACCTGAGCCTGAGTCAACCATCATGGAGGCTAAGAAAAAAGTGCGTTTGTTATCTGCTTTAGCAGTGACGGTCTTTTTAGTAAATCTGACACCGGCGCGAGCTAATGATGGTCCGGACTGGTTGAACGATCCTAACGAACTTCCGAAGGGTGTGGTCAGCAACGACAATATGATGCTGCGAAAAGATTCCTCGGCTGCAGAGCTGTTGCTGATGGCAGACAGATCATTGAAATCGGGCAAAATAGATCGTGCCATCGATCTTATTAAGAGGTCTCTCGATCTGGACAACGAAGACCTGGATGCACACATGAGTTACGCGACAGCCCTGGAAAGAAAGCTGGCTTCGCAAACAGTGGAAGACCCGGCTATTTTTAATCGTTGCGTTAAAGAATGGCTGGCTGTGCTACGCAACAAGTATGGTGAGGAGAAAAGCGAAACTATTGGCGGAGTAGGTATCCCGGGTATCAATGGCAGGTTCTTCGCAGATGACGAAAGGCAGGGTCCAGCCAGAAACCACCTGATCAAATTAACCGGCAGCTCACCAAAGCCATGGGAAACCGATGCAAAATTCCTGGCGAAAGTTCAACGTCACGGTGAAGCCACCGTAAGCGGAAAAATGCTGCATGACACTGATACAGACGATAAAGCAGCTGCAACGGTAGCACCTGCTGCAGAAGGAAAGAAAGCGGGATCCGACAAAGTCGGCAACGATCCCAACCCCGATACAAAAACCGCCGGTGCCGAAAGTGGTGCGGTCGGCAAGTCTTCCGCCGGGTCTGGAACCCAGCCACAGTAGGACCGCAGATTAGTGCATTTCAGTCGATAAGTCCCCCTGGAAGTTGAGACAAGGGAATGAAAGGACTTACGATTTAGACATCACCTTGTCATGATATGATGCAAGTATCCCCCGTGTCCGGAGTGGTGATTGTAGAAGCCTCATTTGGAGGGTTGGACATTGAAGGGGACCGCGTTACCCAACGTTTTTATCGGGGGTTGGGCACTTTCGGTCACCGTGCCGTCCGACCGCCAGAGAATCACCACCCCGTACATTTGTTTAAACGACAAATTCTTGCCAAGAGCTCAATCGTCTTAAACCTGCATCTGCAGGATTAATTGCCGGCAGGTGGTTTACACGTAAAAGCGGACTTTTGGCGGCGTAAGAAAAAGCGATTCTCAGTCGGACTGAGAATCGCTTTAAGATCGATATTATCTCAACAGGCCAATGCAAGTCACTATTTCTTTGGCGGAGGCGCAACCTGCATGAATTGACCGTGCCTGGCAGTAACTTGCTGCAATACGGCAGCCATCTTCACCAGTTTGCTGGACATTGCTTTGTCTGCAGGATTGTCGCTGTTGACCAGGTCATTCAAGAAAGCTGAGTTTTCGACTTGCATCAAAACAGAAAGCGGAACTTCAGCACGTTGCATGTACATGCCTCCAGGCACATCGATTCCCCTGACCTTCCGGCGTCCGAGGGCGTCTTTAGCAAGCGCCTTGATGACACCACCTTGATCCCAACCAAGTATGGATTCTTCGCCAGCTGCAATATCAACATAGTTGCCGTTGACAGTCTGACGGATATCACCATGTCCCAACTCCCAGAGGTTGCGAACTTTAGTCACTTTGTTCTCAACAGTGATGAGTGCAATGGTGTTGGGATTGATTGTGACCAGTGAATGCGGCGTCTTCACAACGGTCAGCTTGTCGGCGGAAACCAGCACTTCACCATCGTGCAGCTGCATGACGGAAGGATGCTCAAAGGCGATCGAGGCTTTGCCATTGTGCTTAACGAGCGCAGTATGCGTAGTGAATGTGCGCAGGTCGTGGTTAGGTCCGGTGTTTTCCTTAAAGGAGATTGGCTTAACCTGCTCATCGTCATCATTCAAAGCTTCGGGGCGTACAGGCGCCTCAAGCATGGTCTTTTGTAGCGGCTTCGGAGCTGATGGTCCGATATGCTCAAGTGGCTTGGCTTCCTTATCAACCTTGTTCTTAAGGTTGTTGATCTTGTTCTTAGCTTGATAGAAACTACCGGCATTACAAACAAGCAGCTTCTCCTTTTCGATCATCATCTTCTGGTCAAACTTGCTCTTGGCGATCCTGACACCAGGAACAACAACGTGACCAAGAATTGGCTCGCGGTCTACACCGTCGACCGGGATCAGCTCTTCTTCGGAGAGTGAGTCATCAGCCAGACAGATTTCTTCACCGGCTTCGGCAGTCATTGTTTCAAGCTTCCCATTACGGTTGATTGTGATAGTCGTTTGTTTACCGGAAAGGTTAGCCACGCGAGTAATACCAGCTTCGGTTTGCTGGATGATGGCGGCACTGTTGCCGGCAACACTTACCTCACCAAAACCAGTGGTGACTTTGATTGGCATCTTGCCGACCATGGCGACGATCTTACCTTGTTGCAATGTGACGGTGCGGTTGTCGGCCTTGAAGGCAGTACCTTTTTCACCAACCATCATCGTATCTGCGTCATCTTCAAGGAAGAATGGTTGACAGGCGCCACCGGCGATGTAGTAGGCATTCGTGCCTTCTCCCGCTTCTTTCTTCAGGCGGCTGTCATCAAGCAAGGTCAGGGCTTGTCCCTGCAAGCTCAGCGTTACTGATCTGGTGGAGTCTGTGGCGACTACGCCGGAGCTGATGTTTGCTCCTATGTTGAAAGTAACGGCCTGGGTAACGAGAACACCATTAGATAGTTGCTGATTGTTAGTGTTCACAAGACTTGGATTTAATGCCGTGATGGGCGGTGCTACAGAAGTAATGGTTGCAGCGCCAAGGTCGACTGTGGAATAGGTTGGGTCTACGAGAATGGTACCACCAACCGCATCCAGGGCGAGGTTACCATAAATTTGCTTCTTGCCCTGATCCTGCACTGCCCCAGTGCCTTTTGTTTGTTCAACCATCAATATGGACAGGCTTCCAGTGTTAGCAACGGCGTTTGATGCGGTATCAGTTTTGGATGTATTTGCAGGATCGAATTCATAACTGAAAGACTTAGGCTCGTAAACGACCAGCTGTGAAACTGCGTTGCGCTGATTTGTAGAGAAAGCAAGTTGCACTTGCGGGCTGACAAGATCCGTAGCACTGTCTGTAACAGTGTTAACGGATGGATACACTCCTAACGGTACTCCAGCATAAACTCCAACCTCACCACCGGAACTGAGGGTGATAGGCGCATATCCATTGTTACCACTCTTGAGCGCAACAATGAGACTGTTGTCCAATAGCGGTTTGGGTGTATTCGTCGTAAAATAGGTTACGAGTGGAACCTGCACAGCCGCTCCTGCAGTGAGTTGTGGATAGATACTAGCCGGGGGCGGAATAGCTCCGGTGTCAAATCTCCCGCTCGAAGTAGTGACCACAGTTCCCACATTTCCAGCTGTGAAGTACAGCGGAAGTGCACTTCCGCCAGCGACCGCACTATTGCTGAGCGTAACCGTGTTGCCCGATATCGAAACAATCGTGGTTCCAGACGGAATCCCATTACCGAATACCGTACCACCGACCGCGAGTCCGGTCGCACTGCTCACAGTAACCTTAGTGGAACCATTTGAAAGAGTACCAGTAAACTGAGTTGCAGCGGCATAGAAATCAGTTGTGACTTGCAATTTGTTGTTGACGATCGCGGTGGTAGTGGTATTGGAAAGGGTGCCGTCGGTGCCCTTCACCTCTGTGGTCACGGTACCCATTACGGTTAGATTGTTTGATCCGCCCATGTAATTAGTTGTAGTAGTCACGTCTCCAGGAGCACCGGAAGTACTGGTACTGGTGACGGAACCGGTAGTGTTTCCAGAAACAGTAGTGGTTATGGTTCCACCAGAGAAGCTGGTCAAACTCTTCACTTCTCCGTCCGGGTTGTTTGATGTTCCAATAAATGGCTGAGTGATAGCTGGACCGATATTGACTCCAGGAACCTCCGTAACATTCGTGGTCAACGTTGCGCCGGACGATGTGGAGGCCGAGGATTGAATTCCTTCAGGCATGATGGCACCGATCGAAAAGATGGTGTTGCTGGTAGCAGGATCAATTTTGTTTGTCGTGCTGTTCTTTGTGGGAGAAGCAATCAAGACGTTGTTTGCGGCGTCGATAATAGTGTCACCACCAAAAGAGCCCAGGGTCAGACCGTTGCCCGAAAGGAAGTTGTTTGCGGATTTAATGATCGTTCCACCATCAATGGTTCCCTGACTCAATTTGCCATTAGACACTCCCGGATTAAGAGAGCTGGCGTTAGCAGAAGAAGCATTTCTGTTGTTCAGATCCTGAGAGCCGCCGGTTGAAATGAGGATGACACTGTTACCAAAGTTGATGTCACGTGCTGTTGTGGACACTGTCCAGGTCTGTACGCCGTTAGTCGTTGTGGAGATAGCGTTATTCGGGGCTTCGAATGCTCCTGATCCCCAAACCGATCCCGGTGTGTTATTGGAGCTAACTCCGACCTGCACCGGTTGCAATTTGCCACCGAGCCCTGTGGGCAATGATTGGGGCAACTGTTGACCGGGGGAATACGGGTTGATATTGTCTATCACAATTGCACCGACGGTTGTAAACGGTGATTGCGTAGATATCCCCGAATCATTCATTGAAATACAAGAAGGACACATGGGTTTCCCGACGGTATTGCTGGAGATAGAGGCGATATTGCCACTGTTCGTGATAGAAACACATCCGATGCAAAGAGTGTTGTCTGTATAACTGGGAGTCAGGGAGGTATTACCTGTGGTGCTCAAGTTGTAGGAGTACCCCGTACCCGGCGTCCCTGTCGTCCCTGAGAATGTGGCAACGCCGCTGCTGTTGATTTGGGTTAGACCGCCAGAATTAACATCTACGTTATTGTTCAAGGAAATCTGTTGCGTACCAGCGATTGTTACGTTGAATGATGCCAAAACAGGCGTGCTGGCTTGAACGATGAGGTCGCCGCCATCGCCCGCCGGGATTGCATTACTGGCTTTTGATGTTTGGGCAGATTGATACTGCGTCTGCATTGTAGGATCGAGAGCTCGCAATATAACATTGCCATTGGTAGAAGTGACACCGCCATAAGGATTACTGGTCGAAGGGGCTGAACCACCAACGTAGAAAGAGCCGCTGCGCACTGTAACGTTGAAATCTGCATGGTCTGAAGTATCCCAGCATTCCGATAGCACTGATATTCCTTTGGAGTTTAAGAGGAATGCATTTACAGCCTGGCCAGTCGTTGGATTTATGCCATAAGCAACGAGTGTATCCGGGTTGATACCATTGCCATAAGGAAGTCCGGTAGCCGGGTTAATGACACCGCTTGTGAAAACACTGCCTGTATAGGGGTTGGTAGCAGTGCCATTTGGCGCATATAGCGCCGCGCCGCCCGCCAGACCATTCAAATTACCGACCAGAGATTGGACATCCACCGTGACTGAGCCGGATGGTGCGCCGAGGGTTACTGGGTTAGGCGTTGCTGGGTTGAGGGTTCCAGCATTGGCATTGATGACGGTGTTGTCGCTAAAGTGCGGAATACTCAAGTCACCCTGGGTGAGGGTGATATTCATCGGACCGTCTGATTGGAGAGTGTTGTCGAGATTCATTGTGAACGTTTGACCGACACTGGTATTCCCCAATTGGTAGTTCGGGCCCGGCACTACCGGTGTGATATAGGCGGGACCGTTAAATTTGAGGTTCATTGTCCCATTGCTAATTAGTTTAACTGCGGTGGCTCCGGTCAGGTTCGTTGGACTGATATTGTTCGGGTCGTCATAGGTTGTTCCAACTGAACCAATATTTATCGAATTCTGTTGACCAGTGACGTTCATGAAGAAGGAGACCGTTGAGGGCGCCGAACTGTTGTCGATTCCTTGAGAGTTGCCACCAACGACTCCGCCCTTCGCGCCAATTGAGTTTTGCGTTATCGATGCAGTGGTAGAACTGTTGAAGATCATGATTGGAGACTGAATCGTACCAGTGCCTTTAGGATCACTTATTGTCAATCCAGCCGTGCTTATTCCAGCCCCAGCATTCGTGGAGCCCAATGTAGTCAGGTTTGTGAGTATTAGCGTGGTTCCGGCAGCATTGCCAGTACTGATAGTGCTGTCATTAGTGATACTTGGTGTACGAATTTCCATGTTGCCGTTGGATTGAATACCGTTCAGCGTGTTGACTCCGAAGTTGACTTCGAGGTTCACATACCCAGGTTGCGCACCCATAGTCAGGTTTAGCTGACTGGGATTGGTATAAGAATTCTCGAGTAACAGAGGAAATGGAACCGAACCAACGTCCTTGGCTCCTGCAGAAATAGTCGCATTTGTGGTCAGCGCAGCGAAGTTGATGATACTTGCTCCGTTGCCAACCACGATTCCATTCCCTGAAGCGCCGCTGGTCAGGGTAAGGTTATTGTTGGCCGTGTCCGTGAAGTTCATGGTAGCGCCGCTTTCCAGAGTGACCGTACCATTTGTAGCAGTGGCACTAAGCGTGGTTGGAGCCCACATCGCCGAGCCCGCCTTCATATCGAGGCTGCCATTAGCACTGACGGAAAGGGCCGTGCCGGTCGTGGTGCCGGCGTTCATGATCGAGCCGGGTTCCAACGTTATATCTCCGAGAGAACTGGCGACACTCATGCCGTTTTGGGCTTTCAGAGTAGCGGCTGTACCGTTGGTGCCCAATTGGATGTTGCCCGTAGAGTTGAACGTCAAAGCTCCGCCTGAACCCGAGTTACTTGTTGCACCGTAATTAACAATGTTTGTGGTGTTGTTGACGTTGGCATTGTCATTGATAAAGACATTACCTGGGGCATTGAAGCTCAGGGTACCGGTATCGGTTTGCAAGGCTGCTCCCGGCTGCGTTCCCGCTCCAATAGTTCCGCCGGTTCCGCCTGCTTGCAAGGACACGAATGTGCCAGTTGCATTAACCGTCGTAATAGTTCCACCAGCATCTGTAATGGATCCAGCTGCATTCAGATTTACAGTCTGAGTGTTGCTGGCGGCAACGGCACTACCGATGTTGTTGCCAGACATTGCGATGTTGCCACCAGCTGTCGTCGTCAGGGATACGTTTCCTCCGGTCAGGTTTCCTCCCAGATTTATCGTGCCAGCATTGGTGACTGTCATAGTGTTGGTTGACAGGTTACCGACCGAAGATTGGTTCAAGGTAAACGTGCCGGTATTGCTCACATAAGCACTGCCGTTAGTAGCTTGCAGACTCATCTGCCCGGTCGTGGCTGTGTTTATTATGCTTGCCGCCGATGAACCTCCGATGTTGACAGCAGCCTGCAGGTTCAACGTACCGCCTGCATTTGTTGTTGTAATGGTTGGAGAGTATCCAGTCACATTGGATATTGAGCCGCCGTTGTTGGCAGTCAGGGATACGTTTCCTCCGCTCAGGTTCCCTTCCAGATTTATGGAACCCTGGTTGGTGACTGTCATCCAGTTGTTTGCTCCGCTACCGACGGTAGATTGGTCGAGAGCAAACGAGGCGCTGTTATTGCTTACATAAGCATTTCCGTTAGTAGCTTGCAAACTCATCTGGTCAGTCGTTACTGTGTGTATGCTTTGTCCTAAGGCTCCGATCGAGCCGCCTACTGCGGTCATGCCCACCGACGGTGTCCCTGCGGTTGGAGTTAAATTTGTTGCCGTGATGATTCCAGTTCCAATCGTATCTGTTATGGATCCAGCTGCCTTCAGGGTTACAGTCTGAGTATTGCTGGCAGCACTGCCAATGCTATTGCCCAGCATGGCGATGTCGCCACCACCTGTCGTCGTCAGGGACACGTTTCCTCCGGTCAGGTTTCCTCCCAGATTTATCGTGCCAGCATTGGTGACTGTCATAGTGTTGGTTGACAGGTTACCGACCGAAGATTGGTTCAAGGTAAACGTGCCGGTATTGCTCACATAAGCACTGCCGTTAGTAGCTTGCAGACTCATCTGCCCGGTCGTGGCTGTGTTTATTATGCTTGCCGCCGATGAACCTCCGATGTTGACAGCAGCCTGCAGGTTCAACGTACCGCCTGCATTTGTTGTTGTAATGGTTGGAGAGTATCCAGTCACATTGGATATTGAGCCGCCGTTGTTGGCAGTCAGGGATACGTTTCCTCCGCTCAGGTTCCCTTCCAGATTTATGGAACCCTGGTTGGTGACTGTCATCCAGTTGTTTGCTCCGCTACCGACGGTAGATTGGTCGAGAGCAAACGAGGCGCTGTTATTGCTTACATAAGCATTTCCGTTAGTAGCTTGCAAACTCATCTGGTCAGTCGTTACTGTGTGTATGCTTTGTCCTAAGGCTCCGATCGAGCCGCCTACTGCGGTCATGCCCACCGACGGTGTCCCTGCGGTTGGAGTTAAATTTGTTGCCGTGATGATTCCAGTTCCAATCGTATCTGTTATGGATCCAGCTGCCTTCAGGGTTACAGTCTGAGTATTGCTGGCAGCACTGCCAATGCTATTGCCCAGCATGGCGATGTCGCCACCACCTGTCGTCGTCAGGGACACGTTTCCTCCGGTCAGGTTTCCTCCCAGATTTATCGTGCCAGCATTGGTGACTGTCATAGTGTTGGCTGACAAGTTACCCACCGAAGATTGGTTTAAGGTAAACGTGCCGGTATTGCTCACATAAGCACTACCGCTAGTAGCTTGCAAACTCATCTGCCCGGTCGTGGCTGTGTTTATTATGCCTGCCGCCGATGAACCTCCAATGTTGCCAGCTGCCTGCAGGTTCAATGTACCGCCTGCATTTGTTGTTGTAATGGTTGGAGTGTATCCAGTCACATTCGATATTGAGCCGCCGTTGTTGGCGGTCAGGGATACGTTTCCTCCGCTCAGGTTCCCTTCCAGATTTATGGAGCCCTGGTTGGTGACTGTCATCCAGTTGTTTGCTCCGCTACCGACAGTAGATTGGTCGAGAGCGAACGAGGCGCTGTTATTGCTCACATAAGCATTGCCTTTAGTAGCTTGCAAACTCATCTGGTCGGTCGTTACGGTGTGTATGCTCTGTCCTGAAGCTCCGATCGAACCATTAACTGCGGTCATGCTCACCGACGGTGCCAATGGGACTGGAATTGAATTCGTTGCCGTGATGATTCCAGTTCCACTCGTATCTGTTATGGATCCATCTGCCTGCAGGCTTACAGTCTGAGTATTGCTGGCAGCACTGCCAATGTTATTGCCAAGCATGGCGATGTCGCCACCACCTGTCGTCGTCAGGGACACGTTGCCTCCGGTCAGCTTTCCTCCCAGATTTATCGTGCCAACATTATTGATTGTCATCGTGTTGTTCGACAAGTTACCCACTGCAGATTGGTTCAAGGTAACCGTGCCGGTATTGTTAACATACGCACTTGTAGCTGCTGTCAAAGTCATGCCGTTACCGGCGCCTGATACTGCTGTGAGCACGGGGTTGCCTAGAGCTCCAATAGGACCGCTCGGCGCATTTAGTGACACAACAGTACCTGTCAAAGTCCCGGGGCCAGCGAGTCCACCAGAACCCTCAGTAATACCGCCAGTGGAGCTACCAGAACTGATATTCAGTGAGTATTGTCCAGGGACTGCTCCTGCAGTTCCGGCGGCATTAATGGTATCCATTTGCACCCCAGCCGCCACAGTCTGGCTGCTCTTATTGGTGAAATTCACACTCTTAGATTGAATAGCCGAGAAATCACCAGTGGTCATTTCGTAAGGTTCCGCTCCGGGAGCATAGCCAGTACCGGAGCCGGCACCACCAAGGTAGATCGAGGTAACAGCTTTATCGGCGTTGAGATTAAGAACTGTTCCAATAGCGCCGTTGTTTATGTTGAGATTACCATTGCCAACAGTTCCAGAAGCGAGTTGCACGGTGCTTGAGTTTATCGTCGTGTTATTGCTAGTTGTGAATAGGGTAAAGGGATTTGATGCACCTGTAACCTGGAATTGTACCCCGGTCTGTGCACCTGGATTGATTTGGAGTTTACTGCCACCAGTGTTGGCAGTAAACTGCGTTGCATTGCCTGTACCATTAAACGATAGCGACGAAGCTCCCACGAACGGCACGAAATTGATCGGTTGATTGCCAGCACCGCTGCCGTTTGTCGTGATCGTTCCCGTTCCTCCGGCGACAGTGACGTTGTTGGTTGTAATCACCAGCGGATTGACGTTCTGGGTGTTGACCGCCAGAACGGAGTTATTTTGGAACTGCACCGTGCCGCTCGAAACAGAGACTACGCTGCTGGAGGGAAGAGCTGTTGATGGCAAGTTAGTTCCATTGCCGATGGTCTGTGAACCACTGAAGGTCAAGGTGCCGGTGGATCCAGCTACACCTGCGTTGAGATCGGTAGTGAGAGAAACGTTCAAAGCATTACCAGTGGAACCATTAACGTTCTGAATTACTCCTGTGCCACCAGTCACGGTCATGTTGCCAGTCGAGTCTACTTGGATTGAGGCCCCGGCATTGGCATTGCTGCTTTGTACAACACCAGCATTATTGAACGTACTGTTGTTGACATTGAATATCATATTCTGACTACTTGTCAGAGTTTGTCCGGCATTGACAGTCACGCCGTTGTTGCCAGCCGAATTGGCTGTGGCTGTTACATTGCCGTTGCTGAGAATCAAGTTGGCAGGATTGCCGCCCATGTTCTGAAAGACAACTCCGCCGGTAGAGCCAGGGGTGAATGAAATAGTGCCGGCTGCTCCGCTAGCCGGGACGTTCGTGATATTGATTTGCGGACTTGCAGCACCTGAGCCCGTGCTCTGGATAGTCATGCCGGCGGCGCCATTTCCGTTTGAAATCATGCTAAAGCCAGAACCGGTTACATTGATGGCAGATGAATTACCCAGACTGAGTGTGTTGGCAATGACCGCCAGATTCGATCCGGCTCCTCCAGAAACGGGATCAGATGTAGTGATCGACTTGTTGCCGCTAATTGAAACTGTTGTGCCCTGGAGAGTCACTGTATTCCCGGTTCCCGCATAGAGGTACCCAGTATTGCTAAATGTGACGCTATTTGCTGTTGCACTGACACCAGCAGACACACCAGAATTTACGTTGCCCTGAGCAACCATTGAGTTGTCGGTACTGATGACAGTATCGTTGTCGATGTTAGCGCCGTCGACACCGTTTACCGACAGGTTGAGCACTCCGCCGCTGGTATTAGTGGCCAGATCAGTGCCCGTAACGCCTACACCGTGGGCTATCGTGAGGTTTTGATCTTTGTTGGTATCAGAAATGATAATGTTGGCGCCGCCTGTCGTGAGTTTCGTGTTTGTGCCGTTTAAGGTGATACCCAACGTAGAGGCCGCCGCCGAAACATTGATTCCGTTTCCAGTCGCCATTGTGGTTTGAATTGATTCATTATTTCCGAGGCTTAGCGCAGTCGTGGTCAGGTTGATCTGCTTTCCGCCAGTGCTCTGGATGTTCGAACCATCACCCATAGTGATGCTTGTTGCCGAATTAACGTTTATGGCCCCCGCAGTTTCAAGGGTGTTGTTGCCTACCATGTCCATGATTGGCGTCACAATGTTGAAGGTTGCCGGACCGAAAGATCCACTTCCAAGGACTCCACTTGCGATGGAAGAACCGTTGCTCATGTTCAGCGCCGTGTTACTACTGAAATTCACTGAGGAACTTGAGTTGCTGCCTGTAAGGTAAATACCGGCACCACCGACGGAGAGCGCACCGCCGTTTGCAGCAAAGCTCATGTTGTTGGCACCGGAACCTTGCAGATCCATCGTGGACGAATTGCTCAATGAAAGGGCCCCGCCGGCCTGAAAACTGAGCGTAGAGGGTGCGGCCGCACTATAATTGACAGGGTCAGCTCCCAAATCAGTATGGGTTTGGAAGGCAGAGGCATTGGTGATGGTACCACTGTTGGTGAAGTTGATTGCTGTGTTGGTTCCTTGAATTTGCGTACCGACGTTGCCCGTTAGAGTGGAACCGATGGAATTGTTGGTGAATACCCCCGGTGCCACAACAGCATTGGCTATGCTGTAATTGAAAGTTGCATTCCCTGAAACTTGCAGATTGCCATTGTTGATGAACTGTCCGTTGGTTGTTGTGGTGAAAGACAGGTTAGAAGTGGTTGGCTGAGGCGGAATATTGGTATTGTTTACAATATTCAGTCGCATATTGTTTGGAATCTGGAAAATCGTTTGGGCGGTGCTAGGACCAAAGGTCACGAGCTGATTGGGAACAGAAGTCGATGCAGCATCACCAGGACTGAGTGTAATTGTATTGCCTGAAATGGATTGTATCGTTGATCCCGCCGGAATTATGCCAGGAGCTGACACAGCTTGTCCTACTGATAGTCCAGTCGGGTTAACGTTATGTACCGTGGTACTTCCTGCGGTGAAGTCACCAGTAAACCCGCTAACGCCTGAAGTGACCTGCACAACCCCCGCCGTAGAAGCGGTTACGCCGGCAGCATCCAGATTCATTGTGGCAGTACCGGTGCCCCCGTTCGTGGCGAAAGTCACACCCGAAGCCGAGCTTATGATGAAATTGTTTTGCTGGGGTGTTGTGGCCTGAATGGTACCCACAGTTCCCGGATCAGTTGTGATCGTGAGTGGCGTAGCGGTATTGTTGATGAGCGTCACAGTCCCGCCAGATAGCTCCCCGGATACATAAAGACTAGGTCCATAGTTCGTGACAGCTTTGCCTGTTGACTCAATCGAATTTGGCTGAATTGTGACATTATTCGGCGTATTTAGACTGCCCAGTCCAAAGATAGCGACAAAGGACTGAATAACTGGTCTTCCGTTTACCTGACTAACATCCGGGTTGGATAGTTGACTGCCGAGGTTTGCTACCGGAGCATTCAGGTACAGATCAAAGCAGTTTGCGGCACGTGCCGGTGCTGGTCCAGCATTGTTGGTGGTGTTGTTATAGAAATCAACGACGTTGCCGCTGGTATCATTTGTAGCATATATATTGATCGTGCCATTTGTAGCCTGAATGTTTGCCACAGTGTTAACAGCCGGAAGAGGAGTTAAAGAAGTAGCTCCTTGAATAAGCAGGTTACGATCCGACCCTGTGTTGTAAGGTAATGAGGCGGTCCAACTTGTTAGCTGAACTGTGCCCCCCGTTGAACCAATTGTCGATGTGCCAGGCTGGAAACTAATGGTATTAGCAATGTAATTCACCGTTGCTGGTGAAGTAAGTGCGTTACCAACCAGCTGCGAAGCCCCGCTCTCGATAGTTAGAACGAATCCGTAGGCGGTGGCCGCTTGCGCGATTGTCGCGCCGGAAGTAGTGACTTGTGTAGTACCATTGGCCGCAACGAAATTAGCAGTACCAAAGTAATTGCTTGCAGAATCGGTCAAGTATGTGACCTGTCCACCAAGAGTCAGGTTGCCAGCGGAAACGACACTGATTACGTTGGAATTGCTCGTGGTGTCAGTGGCTATTGTTCCACTCGTGCCGGTAAGCGTCAGGTCACCAGAGGTGCTAGTAATCAGCAGATTGGCGCCGGCTTTCTGGTCATCTATCGTGCCATTGACGTACAGTGTCGAACCACCGTTGATTGTCCACGTCTGGTCATTGGCAGAAGCCACAGTTACCCCAGTGTCGACAGTAGTTGCTCCAGAGGAGTTGAATCCAACGGCTCCACCATTTATTTGCAACACGGTTGGGTTAGCAGCTGTAGGCGCGAAATCGAGGATACCGTTGCTGGTCATAGTCATACCGCCAGTGGCTGTCCATGTGGCGGTCGCCCCACCGGTCAGGTTTACGGTGATATTGCCGTTCGAAGTGATTGTGGAAACACCAGTTGAGGACAAGGCTGCAGTGCCGGCCAAACCAAGGATAAGATCGTTTTCTGCGGTGTTGTTGGTGCTGATTATCAACTTGCCACTGGTCGTAGTGCTGGACAGAGCGCCAAAGTTAACTGTCAACCCATTCAATCCGGTAGCGCCGTTATTGAAGGATAAATCACTTGTAGAATTGATGGTTCCATTTTGCTGAATGGTTCCATTCAAATCAGTCAAAGTAGTAGCTCCTCCGACTTTAATGGTTCCGGAGATCGTCATCAATCCATTACTACTTTGAAGATTGAAATTGCCTCCCGCTCCATTATTTGCGCCAAGTACAGTGACAGGGCCAGTCTGGTCAATGAAGACATTACTACCGGCTAAGCCAGGTGAAGCGCCACCTGCTTGAGCAGTCAGATCGACCACCTGAGTTAACACAGGATGTAAGGCCGCTCCTATAGAATTGCCTCCGCTTCCTGCAGCGTTGCTAGTTAATAAGGTAGCACTGCCAGCCTGAATCAGGAAATTACCGACATTGGTTATGCTGCCTCCACTGCCACCTGAAGTAGAGATATTGACAGCTCCGTTATTTGTGCTGGTTATGTTGCTGCCCAGCACTATGTCACCGCCAGCAGTGTTGCTAAAGGTAAGATTTTGACCTACTGTGCCACCGCCGAGCTTAAGTGTAACAGCTGTGTTTGCATCAGTATTCTGAACTGATGCGTTGCCGTTATGAGCCAAACTCACAAAACTCGTATTGATGGTCACAGCAGATGAGTTGGTTTGCACCGCATTTGAGTTACCGATTATGCCACCGTTGTATGCAGTCAGCGTAATCAGTCCGTTCGAATACAATGTACTAGCGGCTCCGCCAGTCAAGTTATCGATGTTACCAGTGGTTGGAACAGTATTATTTCCAGCAGTGACACCGATCGATGTAGATTGACTGACGGTACTTAGCGCATTATTGCTGAATTCTATATCGCCGCCGGAATTGGTTATGCTGACAGCGGCTCCTTTTATCCACCCTTGCACCGTGTTGACGACGGAAGCACCACCAGTATTAAATTGGAAAGCGTTATTGGAGTTGCTTTCTGTCAACGTAACGGCGCCATTGGATGCGATGCCGGTTCCGCTACTAGCGTCTATATTTCCATTTACTTCGATTCCGCCATTGCTGCCATTTGACACCAGTTGCACTTTGCCAGCGGTTCCGGTCCCTACACTGGCCGTAATTGCGCCGCCAACATTAATCCCTATTACGGTTCCATTTGAAGTAAGCTGAACGTTTCCATTGGTTCCAGCGCCTGTGCTGCCGACTACGGAAACGTCGATGGCACCTGTAGAGATATCCCCACTCAAACCATTTGCTAGTAGTGTCACTCCTCCTGATGAATCAGTTCCCCCCGACCCTGTTACGTGAGCAGTGATCGCTCCGGTCGTTATGCTGCCGTTAGTACCTGCTGTGATTTGAACGGCTCCTGCAGTGTTTACTCCTGAACCACCGTCAACACCGCTTGTATTTATTGCTCCTGCTGCGCCGAGGCTTACTGAACCATTTAACGTTGTTAGTGTTACTCCTCCACCGGAACCAGTCGCACTACTCGTAGTTATGCTCACTGAGCCTGCACTGGGTGCTATACTCCCCAGTCCACCCGACACAACAATGCTCACGGATCCACTATTTGCGCTTGTTATGCCGGTACCAAGCGAGATCGCTCCCCCAAGACTGTTTGTCACGCTAAGCGAATTCTCGAGCGAGTTGACATTCAACGTCAGAGCTGCGCCGCTGACATTGGTGACAGTGGCTCCTCCGCTCCCAGCAGATAAAGTCAATGTTGAAGTATTGGTGGTTATGGCGTTTATGTTACCGCCATTTGCAGTGAGGTTGACAGTTGGCGAACTAAGAGTGATACCAGAATTGGTGATTTGACCGGCCGCTGTGATATTTATCTGGCTGCCTGTCGTTAAATTATTGGCGATGGCAACATCCTTGCCGGATATGATTGTGGCAACACCTCCGGCATTGTTGGCAACGATGTTAAATTGTCCGTTTCCTGAACCCAGCGAAATACTGGCGGCGTTACCTGTTGTTGTTATCGCAACCGTACCAGCAGCGCCAACTCCTGCGCCATTTGATGTCAACGTAACATTGCTGGCTCCAGGCATTGTAAAGCTCAAGCCCTTCAATGTTATGTTATTGCCTGCTCCCGACACCGTTGGAGTTGTCGACAATGACGTTACAGCTGACACATCCACAAGTCCTTTAACCGCACCTTGCGTAGCATCAATATCAATAGTACCGCTCTTAGCACCTACAGCAGCAACACTATAGGAGGCTCCGCTTAGCTGGATGCCATTATTGGTGGTGCCATCTCCATTGTTCGTGACGGTGATGCTTCCGGTGTTAACAACTCCCGAAGAATGGCTCTGAGCACTTATTGCACCCACCTGGAGCTCCGCTGATGATAACGCTGCTACCTGTACAGTTCCACCTACTCCTCCTGTTGGTCCACCATCTGCAGTTATGGCACCGATCTGTACAGCGCTACTACCACCAGTGCTTGCGTTCAGTTCCTGTACCGTTACATTTCCACCTTTCCCGGCTGCAAGTCCAGTTGTGTTCACAGCCACACCAGACAATGAAATACCACCGTTGCTACCAGACACGTTGTCCGCAGTAATTGACAAAGCGCCTCCGGCACCTGCCCCCTGCGTGTTAATACCACCCAGACCTGCTGTCGTTACACTC
>Ga0364874_10056_pt1 | contig 58522 bp, 51 predicted proteins | sample ExccelAu500001D4_2_FD_206922 | JGI IMG/M metagenome (GOLD analysis project Ga0364874, IMG submission 206922) | Enriched cells from Trout Bog Lake Hypolimnion, Wisconsin, USA - BchlTB.Aug07.5000.01.D4 | ecosystem: Environmental > Aquatic > Freshwater > Lake > Hypolimnion/Profundal zone | place... | reverse complement strand
AATATTTTTTCATACAAATAATTTAACTGATTGGTTATACATACTTACAAAATCTCTTACTTCTGTTGGGTCTGCTTTTACTGTTGCACCTTCCACCCATTCATCCTCATAAGCATCTGCTTCTTGCTGTGGAGTAGTAACATCCCCCTTGTAATATTTCCCATCAACATGCTCTCCAATAAAAATTCCTTTTTGAATAATTTTATCACAAAGCAAAGTGATACAATGAGCAAGTGTATCGAATACAACAAACCCTCTCATTGCCCCTGTTTTATTTTCTTTGTGTTGGCATGTAGCTACAATAAACGAATCATACTTTGCATCCCATCTTCCAACATCTGATTGAACGCCGCATAAGTTAGTACCACAAATAACATCATTGCCATTTAATGTTTCATTCCTTACCACGATGTACGCAGAACGCTTTACTTCAACACTATACGGAACGCTTTGTATTGCTGCTATTATTGCACCCATTTCTACTTTCTTAACATAGAATGGGATGATAGGCTTTTCGGGATATGAATTTCTTACTGCCATATTTATAATTTTAATAACCCTGCACCACTTTTTATTTTGCCGTAAATCCAAAGACCGTTACTAAGTGAGAAAGCTGCACATGCAGCGATAAATAACCATAGCCATTTATTTTTATCTTTCTTTTCTGTTTCAGTTGCGCTATGTGCATCAATTACATTTTGATTTAATGCTGCTTTTTGTTGCAGTAAAATATTTATTGAATCTTGTAACTGTTTTTCTCTTTGATGGTCAACAACTATTTTATCCTTGTAAATTCTTTTTTCATAAAATGCGGTATCGGTATAAAAAACAAAGGTTGTATCATGTGAATATGTTGTATCTACTTTTGTATGATGTACTTCTTTTGTTAAGATAGTAGTATCATGTAATAGTACCGTATCGTTAGCGCATTTATTATTTTCTAACCATTTAAGCCCTACTTTTTTTTCTGATGAAGGATTATTTAAAACTGTTTGTTCTGCACGTTCTATTTTCTTCAATGGGTTACACCCAAATAAAAAACTTGCTAATACGCAAGTTGCAATTACAATAAATATGAATAGTGCTAATTTCTTCCAATTCTTATTAGGGTCATCACTTTGTTGGTATCCATCCATTAAATATGTTGTCATAACTAAAAAATTAAAGGGGCAATTAGCCCCTATTAATCAATTTTGTATTTACTAAGTTGTCGGTGTTGCTGGCTTCCCAAATCCAAACTTAGTCAAGAAGTAAGTACCACCTACTGATAATGCAGTATGCCATAACAAACTCCAATCAACTACTGTTGCTGTTGCCTTAGATGCCCCGAATGATATTAATGCAGAGCCGAGTGTTAATACAGCACCGCTAATTAAATCGCCTACATTTACATTTAAGAAAGTAGATGTACTTGGAGATATAGCATTCTTAGCTAAATATACAAGCAAATTACCAACTACTACAATGGATAAAAATTCCCATGCAACTGTTGTGGCGGGGAATCCATTTGTCTGTAAATAACTTACTACTACTGCCGCCAATGCGGTTAAAAGACCTGTTATTAAAACTTTCATATATTTGTTTTTGAGTTATGAATTTATTTTTTTAAGTAAATACCTGCGATAAATAATAATGTTGTAGCTATTGCTGTAAGTGCTATATATAAAACCCTATCACGCCCCTTGTTTAAATCTTTGTTTTCTTTTAATATTTCTACATGAGATTCAGTCTTTAAGTATCTTTCTTCGAGAGATGTTACACGACCATTTGTTTTCGTTGTTTGGATTAAAATCTTATCAAGTTTTTCATCGAATTTACTGTCAATAGATTCTAATCTCTCGATTATGTAACTTAAATCTTGTTCCATGCTATGTTTTTTACTTTCTGACAAAATTAACAAATTTTTACATTATAAAGTTACAATGTTTTAACGGTATTTTGCACCGTTTTTTAACGGTATTTTTATTTTCACTTGTTTTTGTCACTAAAAAGATTGCGATAATTATTCGTTTCATTATTTTTGATTTACTGTTACGGGTTTATTATTTCCACCTGTGCCTGAATTGGGTGTACTTACTGTTGGTTTACTTGCTGTGCAGCTTGCAAGTGCTGCGATCAATAAAATGATAATTGTCTTCTTCATATCTGCTTTTTTTAGTTTAAGGGTTTATGGGCAACCTACTGAACCACATGACGCATAACCTGTACCGCCAACTGTATTAGATGCCGTTCCTGCGCTGCTCGTACTTGTTATTTTATAAACATATCCACCCGTTCCTAAATAGTAATATCCGTTTGTTAAAGATGATGATGTTGATTGAACTGTTATTGTTCTTCCTGTTGTTTGAACACATCCACTACAAGTATATTGAATAGCTGAATACACATAGTAAGATGGCGCACTTCCGCAAGAATAAGATGATAGTACATAACCGTCACTTCTTAATTCAACTGCATATCCTGTGCTTAAATAAAACCATCCGTAAGAATAAGCACCGTTATTATAGGTTGTATCAATAGTTGGTGGTGTTCCGTTATATCCTAAAAAATTAAGTGTCGAGCCGTTTGGATTAGCAAGACCATTCCATCCAACTTGAAATGTAATTGGATAAGTAGCTGAATTATAATTAGCACACGCATTTGATGAGTTATTCCACCCTGTTATAGCACCTACACCATAAGAACCTAATCCTGTACAAGTGCTGTGTATGTTTTGACATAAAACATATAATGTAGCAGTTCTTGAATATTTTGGTGAAAGGTCTTGCTTTGCAATAATCTGATTTTGTAACTTGCTTACTATGTAAGGATTATTTACAGTATCTAAATGTGTTCCGTACCAATATATAACACTATCTTTTCGTGCGAGATGCCATGTGTTAGCTGCTGTATTTGTAAGTGTAAACCCGTATGAAGTGGAATTGTTTATATCCCACCCATTTAATTCTTGGTTTGCAGCTTTCCCGTTAAAGTTACCTTGCCCGAAACAAATGTTACTTACTAACAGTAATGCGATTAGATATTTCATTGATCTGTTTTTTTAATTGTTCAACCTGCATTTGCAAATCATAGATTTCTTTGTTGTGCAGTTCGATATAGTTAATTGATTTTAAACCTTGCTTATTGGTGCTTACCATTTGCGGATAAACCCTTTCAACTTCCTGTGCTATATTCCAAAAGTGTTGAGCATTTGTTTTATCAGTTTTCCAACTACCAATTACAAAGTCAAAACCTTGCGGTGTTGAAAATCTTTGAATGATATTTTTTAGTGTACTATCGGAAGATTCATAAAATGCAGAAGCAGTTACCGTTGATGTCACACTCAATGTACTTGACATTGAGACTGCTTGACTTGTAGAAATCATTACAGCTTGTGTTCCATTAGTTGACATACTAATATAACCACCTGCTTGTATTGCAATGTTTGCAGTATTAGAAGTGCCGTCTGTTGCCATATAAATATTATTACCACCATCGGAATACAAATATCCTCTTTTAACACCTCCTGTTGTAAGTGCTAATATTGATGTTGAAGTACCATTTACTTCCAAAACACCTCTATTTGATGAAGCGTATAAACCTGTCGCCCCGCCTACATAAGTATTACTTGCAAATGTTGCTGCACCTGTGGAAGCTAAGGTTAATGCTACTGTGCCATTTGTTGCAAATAACATTGAGTTAGTAGATGAAGTATATTGAATATATCCTGAATAAGGCTGATATCCTGTAGTTCCTGTTGCAAAATATATCGCTCCATAACTACTTCCTGCTAATGTTAATAAAGAAGATACAGTAGAAGTACTACCTATCTGTGCTGCAATTGTAGCTGAAAATGGATTTTGAACAGTAGTCGTTCCTACACCAAGAGTTCCACTAAAACTTGCCGATGTTCCACTTAATGCACCAACATTTGTAAGTATTTGTCCATTCAAATTAACTGTTCCTGTTGCTCCACTATAAGGAACATAACCGCTTAAAGATGGCGTTCCTGTCAATAACGAATAAGGAATTGAACCGCTTGAAAGTGTGCCTACTGTTGTAATATTTCCACTTCCTGCCCATGTTGATAATGCAGTATTTTCAACATTACCAAGACCAATAGATGATTTTGTTACACTTATTGCACCTGCTGTATTAAGTATCGAAGTACCATCAGGTTTTACACCACCTAAAACAGAATATGTAGCTGCATTTAAAGCAATAGTTACTGCACCACTACCATTATAACTTGTACCTGATAATCCTGTACTAATAGTTAAAGCTGCTAAATTTGAACCAAGAGATATACCACTTATTGTACTGTTTGCAAGCATACCATTTGTTATAGATAATGCTTGAATACCTATTGATATTGCTGAACCACCGTTAAAAGTTGTTGCACCACCACTATGCAATTCTGCTGCTATTGATAAAGAATTTGGTGTAGGTAGTGATGTAGGTATTGAAGCAGGTGTAAAAGTGAATACACCACCTGTATAAGATAAAGCACCACCACCACTTGCGCTATTTGTTGATACCGTAGGTGTCAATGTAATCGTCCCACTTGTATTTGTTAACCCTGTTGAAAATGTTAGTGATGATTGTTTGTTGTTAAAAGTATTCCAATCAGTAGAACTTAAATATCCGCTTTGACTTGTTGCAGCCTGTTTAACAGTTATTGTTGGACTGCCTACTGTTGCATTTGTCCATCCACTTAAAGTAAGTATAGAAGATGTAGTTTCTGTTACTGTACCTAATGATAAAGCTGATTGTTTGTTATTAAAAGTAGTCCAATCAGCACTACTCAAAGCACCTCTATTGCTCGCCGATGCAGTAGGTACATTTAAAGTAATAACGGGTGTTGTAGTTCCATTAGCTACTGTTGAACTTAAATCTGTTCCCGTTGTGCCTAATGTTAATGCTGCTACGCTTGTAACTGTTCCATGAGTTGCCACCGCTAATAAACTATCCTTTACCTGATTTAAGTCATTTCCTGTTGGTATCTTTAAATTATTTCTTCCCGTATCAACGGCTATTGTTCCTGTTGAAGTAATTGTTCCGCCTGTTAATCCCGTTCCTGTTACAACACTTGTAACTGTACCGACACTCCAACTTCTATTTGCAGATAAATCTAAAGCAGTACCATTAATCGTAAGTGTTCTTGTTAAAGGCACATAAGTAGCCGCATTAACTAATTTCATTGAATCGTTAATCTTGTAGGGCAACGCTTTACTTGATATTTTATAAGTAGTATCCGAAAATTGTACATACCCCGTTAATGAAGTTGCATATTGCGGAATATTTATATTTCCATAAGCATCTAAAGTACTTGCCCCACTTGTTCCCGTTGTTGTTAAAGTGAGTTTCTTTTGATAGCCCGAAAGCATTGAAGCGGTATCTGTATAATTAACCTTTAAAGCAGTAACACCTAATACATTATTAAATCGAGGTTGTATTGTAGCTGTATCTGCATTAAGGGCTATTATACCTGTTCTATAATTATTTAACATCGAGGCTGTATCAGAATACTTAACATCTACTCCTCTACTACTATCTACATAATTTTTATCTACCTTAGTTCTTGAAGTATAAGATGACCCTAAATTTGAAGTATAAGTATCTAATCCCGAAGAATTAATTGTACCTGTAGTGCTAAACCCTGCTGTTCCTGCTGTGCTATTTGAAGGGAAGAAAACATGGACATCCCATTGACCTGCTGAAAAGCTATTAGATAATAAAATAACCTCAACATATCCCCCCGAAGGAACTGTATATAACGCACCCCCACCATATTGTTGTATTGCTAAACCACCTGTAGCATTATTATTAAATTGATAAGTATTTCCTATTGCGATAGTTGTTGCATTGGGTAATACTATTGTAGTTGTAGTTGGTGCACCACTTGTTATATACCAGTTCTGTGATGATGAACTTGTCATATTAGTAGTAGAACCACCTGCTACCCCTGTTACTGCAGATTGAAATCCATTAGCTGAAACAAACCCTGTAAAATTAGCAGTAGTTCCATTTAGATTACCCGTTAAAGTACCACCACTTAAATGCAAATAACCGCCACTTACTGACCTTGTATAAGGTGCTAACATTGCAGCCGTATCACTATACTTAACTCTTGCAGCAATTTGAGCAGCTTGATAGATAGTATCGGCATTAAGAGCAATAATACCATTAAGATAATTATTAAGCATCGAAGCAGTATCAGTATAATTTACTTTTAAAGCTAAAGCTGCATTAGCAGTTGCAGTCCTGTAATATGGACTAAGCATTGAAGCGGTATCTGTATAATTAACTTTTAATGCTAATCCATTTGTAACATCTGCACTATCAGCTATTGTATAACCTTTGTTTTGTAGAATAGCTGATGAATAAGCTGTGCTTCTTGTTAATAATAAAGTTCCATTACCCGATGTACCATTGTTTAAGAAAAAAGTACCGCCATTAAAAGATTTTGTTCCTGTTATAGTTTCACTTCCTGCTAAATGCACAACTGCATTATCATTTGCTTTTACAATACCTAAACTATCAATAGGTTTTTGTACTCTTGCTCTTGAAGCGTATTGTGAACTATCAACTTGCAATGTTCCACTACCTGTTATTGTTCCACCTAAAATACCATTTGTCGTTGCGATAGAAGTTACAGTTCCGTGAGTTGCAACCGCCAATAAACTATCTTTTACTTGGTTAAGGTCATTGCCTGTTGGAATTTTCAGATTGTTTCTTCCTGTATCAACTAACACCGATGCTGACGAACTACCGTTATATGAAAGACTTTGAATACCTACTCCATTCGTAAGGCTTGCCAATGTTACATTTGATGATAATGAAAATCCCGCCACCGTTCTTGTTAATGGTACATAAGTAGCTGCGTTAACAATCTTCATTGAATCGTTAATCTTGTAGGGCAACGCTTTACTTGATATTTTATATGTAGTATCTGAAAATTGAACATACCCCGTTAATGAAGTTGCATATTGCGGAATATTGATATTGCCATAAGCATCCAATGTACTTGCACCACTTGTCCCTATTGTTGTTAATGTTAATTTCCTTTGATACCCTAAAACAATATTTGCCGTATCTGAATACTTGACTGCAAAAGCTGTTCTTTGATATGGGCTTAACATTGAAGATGTATCGGTATATTTTACTCTTTGATTAATTCTGTTTGATAAACTTGAAGTATCTATAATAGGAATATTTGAAATTAATCCCCTCAATACACTTGCCGTATCAGCTAAATTCTTTTTTGTAGCAATATAAAGTAAAGTATCACTATATAATATTCTTTGATTTATTCTTTGGCTTAAATGTGATGTATCAACTAATTTTCTCCAAAATCCACCATTACCATTAGTTACATAAAATTCATTTGTTGGATGAAATATTAATGTGGCGTAGCGTGCAGGGAAGGAATCATGCGGAATGAACGATCCAAATGAGTCAACTATTGCCCTATACACATACCAATTTGAAGGTGCGGAAATTGTAGGATTTCCTGTGGGTTGCTGTTGTGAGTAAGATTTAAAACTTACTGCAACGAAAGAAAAAAGTATAAATAATTTAAGAAACTGTTTCATAATCTATAATAAATTTTTGTCCATTGCTCACCCCAGAACCCAACCCGTCCATATTAAAAGTAATTGTAGCACTACTATTTGTATATACTATTGAATATGTTGATTGATCCGTTGCACTTGGGTACATTCTTGTTCCATCTAAAAATATCTTTACACTATTATTTATAAGTGCATTTGTGGTGTTTATTACCAATGTTGTTTGCCCCTGTACCATCCCATTCGGATTACCATCACCCACTATAAAATTTAATTCAAAATCAATAACAGGCGAAATTGGTGCAACTGTACTATTATTACCTTGCAACCATAATCCATTTTTAGCTTTATAAATTACTACTGTTTGTTTTGCTGCAATAGATGTTTGTACTGTTAAGTCAATATTATAAAAACTAAATCCATTTGCTAATGGTATATCATCTGTTCTTGTGTTAATTATTACTTGCTGATTATAAATATTATCTACCCATGCTAATGATGTTGGTGTTGTTGTAATAATTATACTAACGGGTCTGCTTAATACAACATCCCCCCCGCCTGAAATAACATCTGCTTTCTGCCAATTTAAAGGGCTTTGTTCGATAAATGTAAGCAACCCATTAACAATAGAATTACCTATATCCCCTGTAATATCACCAACTCCATTCGTAACCCATAATTCATTAATAGCAGCTTCTAAAGCTGCAAAATTTGGGTAAGTATGTGAAGGATACGGCATTACTGTTTCTTATTTTTTAATGATGCTTGTGTTACGAACATATCTCTTGTGAATATTCCATAATATTCGCCAAGTCTTATAATAAATTCATTTTTCATATTTGCACCCCACTCTAAAGGTTGGCTTGCAGATTGATTGTAAACTATTTGTCCACCCGCACCCGTTTGTAAATTTGGTATTGGTGTTGTATAAATAAATGTTGCTTCTTTTGGAAGTTTAAAATAGTAAAGAACAATAACGCTTACATCTCTTGGTGCAACTCTGAATACACCGTCTATCTGTACCATTTTCGGCTTCTTCAAGGTTGGTTTTTTATACCTGTGTTCTAAGCAAGCATCCCATCTTTGTAAATCAACATTATCTACATCTGTTTCTTTAATGCTATTCAAATAGTCATTTTGACTTATTCTTATTTCGGGCTTAAATACTTCATCTTGTTTTTCTTCATTAAAATAACATCTTCCTTTATTTATTTCTTTTGAAGGAACGGTTACTGATTTATTATCAGTTCCGACTGTTATAATAGAAGCCTTAAATAATCTTTCATATAATGACGGTATGTTGCATATCGTATAATATGAAGATGATTTTTTTGTAATGATATTTTCCGAAACAGTAAATGGTCGCATCTTATCTCTCCATTCCTGACTTTTTTCTGCTTCACGGCAACCAATTTCCCACAACTCTTTACTTATAAGATTTATATACCTTGTAAAGATTGTATCAGGGGGAATAAAGCCCCCCTGAAATGTATTTACTGTTGCACCAAAGTCTTGATATAAATCATAAGTATCTATCAAGTGTATAAATTTTTAAGATAACGTGCATTTCTGCACAATTTTGTTACTTAATTTGTTTACTTCCTGATTCATAGAATTTCTTTGAACCTTACTGGATTCTGAAATTTCTCCACAGGCTTCACTTCCCTCGAACTTCGAGGTAGGGCTGTATTTAGCCAAGTTCTTTGCTGCATTCAAATCACGATCTATTTCTAAGCCGCAATTATCACACTTGTAAATTCTTTTAGATAATTTTATTGATTCTTTTTTGTGACCACAACATGAGCAAGTTTTAGTTGACGCAAACCATTGTTCTGCCTTTACTAATTCTTTTCCCATCCATTTCGATTTGTACGCTAATTGTCTGGATATTTCACCAAAAGAAACATCGCTCAATGCCTGTGCTAATTTATGGTTCTTAACCATATTTTCAGGCTTTAATGTTTCAATTACAATTTTATCATACTTTTTAACGATAACTGTTGTAGCCTGATGGATAGCGTTTTTACGAATGCAAGAAATACGGTAGTGTTTGCGAGCAACTTTCGTTTGTTGCTTTTTTCGGTTAATACTTCCTTTTTGTTTCCTACTTAATCCACGTTGTAGCCTTTTCAAACTTTTTAAGTTTGTCTTTAATGCTTTTGGATTTTCATAAATTGTGCCATCACTTAGAACCATCATTGATTTAATACCCATATCAATACCAACGGTAGTTTGGTTTTCGCTAACCGTTGATACTTCAATAGGCATTTCATTCAATTCAATATTAATAACAGCAAACCACATATCTGCAATTCGCTTAACTACTACATTGTTTACTTTACCATCAAATCTTAAATTTTCGCAACATTTTACCCATCCTAAACGAGGAATCCATATTCTATTATTAATTTGTTTAAAATCATTATATTTCTCAATAGCTACAAAAGAATCTTTTTGACCTTTCTTCTTAAACTTGGGGTATCCACCTTTCTCTTTCCACATTTTTTTGAACGCATGTTCTACATGGTGTATTGCGTATTGACTACAACATTTTCCTGTTTCCTGCATCCAAGTAAATTCAGTTTTCTTTATTGAATTAAGATGTTTAATTAATGAATATGCAGATTGTTTAACCCCATTTTTATAATCTTCCTGCCATTTGTTCAAAGCCCAATTAAACGCAAAACGAGCAACTCCGCAAGATTTTCTAAAGAAAATATCTTGTGATTTTGTTGGTCGTAGTTTTATTTCGTGCGCTTTTATCATATTAGCATGTTTGTGTTGGTGCTGTTAATATTTTTTGGCATGAATAAACACCACCCTCAAATACTAATTGATAAGTAGGGTCTGCACAATAAAAGTTACCAATATCAAAACTATCTCCATTCACAACACTTGATGATGAATATAAAAGATTATTTGATAAATCGGATAACCCTATTAATGTCGCTTCACTACCGATATAAACTTCCATTCCTAAAATTCCATCCGACCCAACATTTGTAGTATCTAATTCAAAGTTATGAACACCTGCTGTTAATTGTACAGGGTACATAATCCAATACTTGAAGCATCCGTCATTACTTGGTGCGTGTAAATAATTTGCACCACAAATGTTTGCAACATTTTGCTGAACGATTATTGTTCCGTCAATTTTAATAGTTCCATAATCATCACTACCAACACCTACATAATAAACACCTGCTGTTGGAATAGTTATCTGACGGGCAAAACCAAGTGTCCCTACATAACTTTGATTTCCTTGTAACCAAACACCGCTAATATTTAATCTTCCATGAGATATATCAGGAACAGAATTTATCCATAATCCTGATGAATAAGGAATAGTATTAGCATATGGGTAATTACTGCTTGGTATCGTTGTGTAAATATTTGGATATTTTGTAGGGTCTGCAATATTCCAAGTACCGTCAACATTAAATCCTAATTTATGAACTACTGTTCCATTTTCTCCATAAACAGCTAATTGATAATGTTGCGCTTTTAATACAGGACTACCGCCGCCATCTGGTGTTGCTGCTTCTGTTAATATTTCAATACATTGTGTTCTATCAGATGATAAAGTATATCCAGCAGGACAACAAGCGCACTGTGTACTTGTATCAGTAAGAACTATTCCTGTTGATACGCCTACTGTGTAAATTTCATTATTTACAATAACATAGCCATATCCTGTAAGTAATGTTGTTAATCCTGCATCTGTATAAAGAACACTTCCAACACCAAATGAACCTGTTGTATAAAGTGTTGTTGGTGTTGCAGAACAACCCGCATCGGCACTAATACCTATCTTGGCAGAAATAGAACCAACATTACAGCTAATTGAAGTATCATTTAATACTATTCCATTTACCGTATTTACATGATATACTTCGTTATTATAAACAACATAAGCATACCCTGTTAATGGTGAAGTTAAAGCTGCATCGGTATAAAGAACTTTACCTATTGCAAAAGCCCCTGATGTATAAAGTATCTGTGATATTCCTGCATTACAAATTGTTGCAGTTGAATTACCTATTAAATAAGTATTTCCAACTGAACCTGATGTAATTAAAATTGTTTGCATAAATCCTGAACGAGGACTTGAACAATTATCCAATACCTGAATATCATAAGTAGAACCTTGTGTTACAGGGATGCTTATTGGTGTTACCACAGAACCGTCAATATTTACTACTGCATTTGTTGTTACTACTGTATATGAAGGGTCTGTATGTATCTTATATTGAACTGTTACAACTTGTGCAGAAACAGGTATTGCACTAAATATAATCCTTGTAATATTCAAGTTATTACCAACTACATTATAATAGAAATTAATAATAGCGGGGCAATCATTTGAATTTGCACATATAGCACTTGCTTGGCAAAATTGTGTCATGAACGCAGTATTTGTCTGACCAAGTTCAAGCATTTTTGTTGCAAGTGTTACGGGATCAACAATAGAGCATTTACCATTAACAAACATTAAAATGCCATCTGTTTGAGAAACCGCATCTTGTGTTGGTGTAAATAATGCTTTTATTGAAGCACAAGTAACATTTTTAAGATTTAATGCGTAGCTGATAACAGTACCTAATGAACTACTGATATAAGCAAGTGCATTATCTAAAATACCCTCTGCATGATAGTTTGATTCACTCGCATTGCCACTATTATCGGTTGCGATATATGGAATGTCTAATGTATCTGTTAATTGAATATCCCTTGTTTGAAGGTTGCATATTTTAGTAATTATCTGCTGAATAACCCATGATGTATCTAATGGTGTATAACCTGCACCTGTTTTACTCAAAGATGCAGAATAAGTAGTACCCGCTAATTTATAACCGATATTAATTATTTCATTATCGTTTCCATTAGAAGTAAGCAATACTGTTCCACCACTCGGATTAGTTACAGCCCACACACCCAAATTTAAACTATTCAAATAGTTTTGTAAAGCAGGTAATGTAGATGTATTGAATGAATAATTTAAAAGAGTTGTTGTATTACCAACCTTTATCTGACTTAAAATTGCAGAAGTGTTATTAGTAGGAATGTTCAATAAAGTAAACACATAATCGCTGCTAACACCACTACTGAATAAACAGCCACCGTCAACAATTATCTTACTTCCCCCTTCGCCCGTAATTAACGCATTTAATTGATTCATTAAATCGGGACTTGCTGCTATTGCATCAAGTAAATCTGCTGCTAATACAGCTTCATTTACTTTTAGTGTATATGTTTTTTGATTTCCTGTAACTGATGGCGTGAAAGTAAAAGCATCTTGATTTGATGCGTCAATAGCCATCACATAAGTAGTACCTGAAATATTTAATGTTAAGTTACTTCCGCTTGGGACAAAAGCACCTGTTAATCCATTAGTAGCATTTACTATATAATTAATGCCATCTACTATAACATTTCTTTTTGGAAGTACCCCCGAACCAACCCCATAACAATTACATCTAAACCCGCCAATTTCTTTTATTCTTTCAATAATAGCAGGAACATTAACCCCTGATAATGGTTGTGAAATACCAATAGTGGCAACTGTAAATAAGCTATTAATATGCAATAATTTATCTTGTGCTTTTGGCACATCTAAACAATTACCATTTTCTACTTCATCATTTAATTTTAAAATTTCACAAACAAGTGGTGATAAATCAATGTTACAATACACAGAGAATGTTCGTCTTTGTGCATATAAAATTCTTATATAAACATCGCCGCCAAAAACATATTCAACAACTGTATCTTGTACAAATTCATAAGCATCTGAACTGAATGTTATCGGTGCGGAACATACGGCATAATTTTCAGCAATAAAAGGTAATGGTCTTGTGTTAGTATTATCTAATGGATAACCTAATGTAAGAACGGATGAAACTTGTGTTCCTACTTGACCACTATAACTGTAATTTGTTGTGTCTTGAAATAATATACTTGCTTGGTCGCATTGTACTTTAACAACGGTATTGGCTTTACCTGCCATATCTATTGATGAAGTTGTGTTACCATTGGGTCTTATGATAGTTGCATTTTGTATTGGTGCTGTAAAAACATTACCATTACTGTCTTTTGCAATTACCTGAAATGTATAAGGTACAGGGGCAAACTCAATATTACCTCCGGGCATTGGAAAAGCATCAGTTAAAGTAGTATTACTCCAAACACCTGTAATATCAGGTATATTAATATTGCCGTTATGAATATATGTTTGTGATGGTGAAATAACCACAAAAGCATAAGATACATTTGCAAGATTAGCCCCTACACTTAAATTCTGTAATAGAATTTTGGGCATTGGTTGTACATCACCATTACTATCTACATTTACACTAAGGTCAAATGTAACAGCTACCCTAAGTAGGGAAATATCGGGAGAATTGTTAATTATCAAACTCATTGTTCAAATTTTATTTCTTCAACAAAAAAGGCAACTTTTTACAGTTGCCCAATATTACCCACCAACACCCACAAGGTAATGGGCAACTATTTTTAAACCGTTGTTACAACGACACCAATATTATCTAAAAGTGTTAGTCCTGTTGCAAACAATGTCATATTATCAGTTGATAAAGTCCATGTAACAGTATTAATACCTAATGTATTCCAACTACCATTTAAGAATGTTAATAAATCAGATGGTGTTGTATATCCACCTGCACTTGCGGCAGGTAAAAACGTATTATTAAATATTCCTTGTGGAAAATATTTCTTACCGCCTAATGTAGGCAAAGAAAATATTGCATAAGGAACACTACTGTTATTAACTAAATTAACGCTGTACTGTGGAATAATAATTTTTGGGAAAATAGCAGGATCAACGGCGAAAATATCTCTCGGTGAATTAAATGGGTCTTGTATTTCTACAATACCTTGCATTAATATCGGAGTGCCACCATCATCTACTGCACCTGCCGCAATTAAATCGGTCAATTCGCCATAGATATACCAATATTTAGACTGCCTTGTTTCTTTGATAAGAAAACATGGCAGACTATCTACTGTTGGTGGATTAAGAATATAATCACCTGTTCTTAATATTGAATAATCAAATCCTGTAAAGATACCGTTATCGCTAATTGGTACTGCCCAACGGTCATAATTATCGTATTTTAAATCAGATACTTTACATGGTACATACAACGCTTTTGGCGAACAATACAAACCACTATCCATATTTAAAAAGTCAATACCGTTTTCATTTAGTACACAAGCTGCTATTGTACTTTTAGCTATGTATGGTGCGGGTGTCGGCATTATTTATTATTTAAGCAGAAGGATTAACCAATACGATTCCACCGCCAAATGATACGGAAGTAGTAAAGTTTGTGATTGTACCTATTGCGGTTAGATTATCTACTGATAAAGTCCATGTAATATTTACACCATTCAATGTTGCCCAATGTGTCTGTAAGAATGTAAGCAAACTTGCAGGGGAAGCATAACTTGTTCCTGCTAATGTAGCTGTTGAATATGCTTCAACACCATTTACATTACCAAATGGGAATAATTGCAATCCTGATGCGTTAGGAATAGGTGGAACACTCAATAAAATAGCCGCATTACCATTAACATCAACACCATTTACATTTTGTACTGCATACAATAAATCTGTTGCATGAATACGATAAGCAGTGCTGTACGGATTAGCTGTACCATTAAGATAAGCCAAGTTTGTAGGTAACGCTGCGCCGCCGCCTGATGCTGTAACGTATTGTGCAGATGTGCCAACAATGATAAATGTATCACTATTGTTAGTCATGCTTAACTTAGTAACGGGTATTCCCCACAAAGGCAACACATCTCTTGGACTATCGGCGGGATTATACGGAACAAAATTCCATCCTGTATAAACACCGAAATTAACGGGTACTGCATAATAGTCGCCATCAATCCATGCACCATCTGTAAGGGATGGAACTATAATTGAATCACCGATTACTCCATCTTTCAGGAAATCAACTGCGAAATTTTTACGGAGAACTAAGGCTGGTATCATTTTTTAATTTTTAATTTTCAATAACTTGTTTTTCTTTCAAATCTGTTTTTGCTTGTAATTCCTGATAAACGCTTGCATATTCAGGTGTCTTTAAAAGTTCGGCTAATTGTTTTATTCTTTTATCCTTACTTAATTTTTCACCTTCAAAGTTTGCGAGTATCTTATTACCATCTACAAATTCAGCATTTTTATTTCCGATAGATATTACATTCAATTCTTCTGCATGAACAATTAATGTAACGATCGAATCATCCAATGACTTCACTTTTTTAAGGAAATCAACACTATTATTTGCCGCCATTGAACGAAGTACAGTCAATTTTTGTGCGTAATTTTCGCCACCATATTGATTAAATAAACTCAATAAAGAATCTATTTTGCCTGTATTGTATTTGTTAGCACCGTTATTTTTTTGAACCAATGATGCAACATAACTTTCGGCTTCATTCTGTATCAACCAACGATCATTAAAATCTTCATCTTCTTTTAGTGGTTCAACTATCTTGAAGTATTTAATAGAATGGTCATGGTCGGGTCTATTGATTGCATTTTCGTTAAAACAACTTGCTTCCAAATAGTTATACTTACCTTTGTCTGCATTTTTCTTTACAACCAATGTTCCGTAAGTCATGAAAATTTTATTACCTACTACTCTATAATTACCACTATCATCTACTGGTGTTGGAATACCTTTTTCTTTTAGCTTTTCAATTTTAATTTCGGGATTATTGGTAACATACCTGATTGGTATTACATTACCTTCTTCATCCCATCCATTGCTAACAGGCGGTATTACAAGAACACTTGGACAACTTCTTTTTCGTGAATGGTCTGCTTCATGAAAAAATCCACTATCCCCTTTTATGGTACACTCTAATATGAGTATTTCGGGTTCTTTGTTCACCTTTGATGTTGATTTTTTTTCTGCTGTGGGTGTTATTTCTGACATATATCTGTTTTAATGTTTATTAATTATTTTGGAATCCTTCTGCAAGTACCCAAAATTCAGGGTTATGAACAATCATGTTTTGAGATTGAGCGCATTGTAATTGGATTTCTTCACAACCGTTAATCTTTCTCATATCTCTCCATTCTTCATAATAATCACCACCCCATGAGCCTGTCTTAATCTGATTAAATTCAATAGCCTGACATTCTTTACCATTTTCTGTAATTCCACCATGAGGTGAGAAGTAAGCAGAATAACGATTCTTTTCAGTACCGATTGAACGATCATCGGATAATTCACCCCATTCTTTAATATTAACCACACGGCTCTTGTAAGAATAAGAACTCAATCCAATTTTACTAACCGCAGTTTCCATATCTTTTTCGCCTCTTTCGTTTGCACCTCTTTTGAAAGCATCGAAAGCCAATGTACCAACTACTGTACGGGCAACCATCTTATTTGTACGATCAACTGTTTTAAGGTTGAATCCTAAACCACCTAATGCAGTATATTCTTTTGTACGTTTGATACTATCGTTGTACAATAATATTGGTTCATAATCGGTTTCCCAATCCCAACCAACACTTGCTGAATAAGGAACATAGATACAACCGCCAAATCTCAATGAAGGATTTAAACCGTAATAACCGATTGTCCATTTATCCAAATCTTGTCCTGTGATACCACCTGTATTAATATAAGTAGTATTGAAATCGGGACTACCATCGAATGAGTAAGCATTAAACGCATATCTCATTTGTTTACGCATCTGCATCATTTCATAGAAATCCCAAACATCATATTCTTTTCCTGTATCATCCATCAACACAGAGAAACGGGCTTGATCTTGATAACCACGCATAACGCTTATTTCAATAGAAGCATCTTTTCTGAAACGTTTGAAATAGTTTTCTCTTGCCCATCCTAAAGTCTGCCATGATTCCATTGGAATAGGACATGAATAATCACCAACACTTGCTGCCTGTAAAACCAAATATGGTTTGTTTTCATAAAGAGTAATAGGGTCGGTAGATGATACCAAAGACCTTACTGTAATTTTATGGGCATTAGGGATAGATGTATCTTTTGTAGTAATCTCATACATTTTATGAGCATCTTTATCTACGATAAGATAAGGTGGATTAGGCAATGAATACGCACCACCATTACTATGATTTGAAGGTATCAACTGACCTACGCAAGTTCCTGTTCCACTTGTAGTAGATGCAAAGTAAACATTGAAGTTTGCTTCACCTGTGTACCTGTTATAAAATACTTTTGTATTCACATAGTTTTCTGATGTGAAAAACAGGTCATAGAAAAAATTTATGCCAATATCTTCACCACTTAGATGAATATTTTTATGGGCAATATTCTTTTCCCATGTTAATCCCTGCAAGTTATTTTTGTCCGTACCCAAAGAATTTGCGGCTGAACTTGTAAATGGATTAACCTCTGCTGCTAAGTCAAACTTAGTCATAGTAAGCAACCCATCAATGGTTACAGGTTTTGCTTGAAACTTAGGTGAGTTACTGAATGTTGGAACTGCCATGTTATTGTCTGTTTAATTAATTATTAATTTCTAAACGTAAAACTCTTTCTTTTTTTGTGTTACTTCATCTTCTACAACATCTGCTGCAACTCTTATTGCGGGTCTAATCCCTTTCAATCCCATCTTATGCCTTATCACAGCCTTGTTGCCAATGTCCTCTGCTATCTTTGCAAAGTTTTCAATTATGATAGCATTTATAATACCCTGTTTAACATCTTCTTTTGTTGCACCCTTTTTAATCTGTTCTTTCATTACATCTTTATCCAAATAATAAGAAATGTAATCTTCTACTGCATCATCTGAAATTTCAATTTTATAAGGAACATCGCTACCATTAATAGGTATCTCAATGTTTTTTAATTCCTGTTTTACTTCACCGATGCTTTTATTATAGTCTGATGATTTAGAAAGTATTTCAGTATTTCTTTTTTCTGTTTCGTTTTTTTGCTGTTCGTAAGAACTAAACTTGCTTTCTAATTCAACTACATTTTTAAAAGAACTTTCAATAATATTTTTTGCAAGTGCATCTAATACCCTGTTACCTCTTTTAAACTCTACACTATCTTCTTCTGATGTTCTCCCGAAACGATTATCAAAATCTTCTTTAAAGTCATCTACACTCAATTCGGGATTTTCTTTCTTTTCCTGTTCAAATAAAGTATCGAATACTACTTTATGCGGGTCGGCATTAGCTTTGGCATAACCTTCAAGTTCTGCTTTTTTCAAAATACCCTGTTCAACACCCCACTTAAACATTTCAGCATCTCTCTTTTCTTTTACCTCTTGCTCATTAACAACTACTTTGAATAAATCAGAAACATCTTCTTTACCTGTTCGTCTTTTTAATTCTGCAATAAAGGCTGCATCGTCTATTTTCTGTTCTGGTGTTTCTACTTTTTCAACAACAACAGGTTCTTTGTTTTCTTTTGCGCCAAGTTTCAAAGTCGGAGTTTCTTCGATAACTTCTTCTACTTTTTCAACTATTGGCTTCTCTGTGTTTGTTTTTCCGTAAAAGTCAGCAACAGCATTAGAGCCGCCGCTACCATCATTTTCTACGTTATAAAAGAACTTTTTCTGTGGGTAAAACATAAACGAATTATTTTTATAGCATAAAGATAGATACGAATTTATTTTTAACGAACATTTAGCATACCTTTGGATATGTTTTAAACCTACCAATGTTTTTATGAATAAAAAAAGAGATTTTGTAGAACTATCCCGAACTAATAATGAATGGGCTTCATTAGAGAAAAGAATAAAGGAAAAATCGCCCAACGCAACAATACAATCCTATATACTAAATAGGATTAGTGTTTTAATAAAAGATTATAAAGAATGTCCAGAATGTATATTGGAATTGGCTTCACAAAAGAGGTCGCATAAAAAAGTATATACTAATAAAGAGATGAAATTAGTATTGGAAGAAATATCTAAAAAAACAAATAACCCTATCGCAACTATTGTTGATAGGGTTATAATTCAGCCGATGTTGATTGAAAAATAGTTTACACCAACTCGTCCTACTAAAATGCTTCTTGTTGTTCTAAATTATTTTTATGTGTTGCTACTTCTTTTGTTGCTTCTGCTTTATCTGCTTGTTTTGCGGGTTCTGCATTTAATCTATCTCTTACTGATTGCATTTTTGCATTTGCACTAATTTCGGCAACCATAGCCTCTTTCTTAGCATCTTCACCTTTTAATTGCATTGCTTGTGCGTGCATCTTATCTTGTAAATCCGATTCCGCTTTTTTCTGTTCCATTATCGCCTTTTGCTTTCTTTCATCATCTTCAATCTTTTCTTTCCTTGCCCTCTTTCTTGCTTTTTCACGATACATTTCTAATAATGCCAAACCTTGTCTTGGATCTTTTTCTCTTGTTACAATTCCCCATTCGGGTAATGATATACCACCCTGACCATCCCTATTTTGCAATGCCATATCAGCAACCTGCATTAATCTTGCTCTTTCTGATGATGTATTATGATTTTCAACAAACAATCCTAATCTATGTGCAGCCTTCCCTTTTAATGTAAGTAAGTTATTAAACTGTACCTCACCAACCATTGTACTTATCCATCTGCATACAACACTATCTTCAAATGCAACGGCATCTTGCGCTGTATTTAATACTTTGGTTGCAATTTTTTCTTTTACAAATTGAATAATTCTATAAACATACCCTGTACTCTTTTGGCTTTGTTCTGTTTCGGCGGCGGCTGTTTTTTGCCCCATCCTATCATTTCTTACTTGCCCCATTCTTACATCATTCAATCCTATTTTTTCTGCAATACTATCTTCTGCCCATTTTTCAATAGCCTGAATCCATACTGCCGCAGGATCACCCGCTTTCTGTACTTCTATTTTATGTAAGTTCTCTGATTTACGATTATTTATTCTTGGGTAAGCACGAAGTCTTACATGGCTTGTTCTTTGTGTTTTTACAATATCTTCAATGATATTACCTAATGATAATGAAGGATTGTTTTGGTTGTCTTGCTGAAACTCCCTTTTGAATAATCCCGCCAATTCAACCATTTCTTCCCAAACATATTCTTCCCTATTTGGTTCTACCTTTGAAAGCAGCCATAATATCCTATACGCTGCGAAATTAGCCATGTTAATATAGAACTCTGATATTTCTGCTGCCGTAATTCCTTCTTGTCTGTAACACACCATTGCACCGCAAGAGTATTCATCATTAACCCCTTCAAGTTCCTGATAATTTAATTTACCGAAATTATAAATCCATTGAGATACGCCGCTTGTTGGTAAAAAGAAACTCTTATAAAATTGTTCGTTATAATTACTTTCTTTACTCCATCCTTCTGTTACTTCTCTATCGTCTAAATTATAGGTGTATGGAACTGATTTTCCAACTTCAACTTGACCGTTTTTGCCTTTCTTTTCTAACCATGTTTTTGTTGCATCAATACTGCACCAATCAATGTAACCAACTTGTACGTTATAGGTAAATGCCTGTTCCCAACTTAAAAAATTATTTGTAGCCCCGAAATTACTCCCCATGCGTTCACAATCCTTTTCGTAATCTCTGTGTAACCTTCCGTCATAATCCCTACCGCCTTGTGAAAATCCCGTATATGTACTTCCGTTTGAATAATTCAAAGCCCATAATAACTGATACCAATCACGTTCAAAATCAAAATCATTACCTGCCATTGAAATCCAATCTCTGATAGGAACATTTTTTATAAACCCGTTACAAATATCTTTTTTACCATCTCTTTTATTGCCCCATATACCATAAGTTTCTTCGGGGAAAGAACGTTCTATTTTTAATTCGCCACTTACTTCATCTACATATTTAAACAGGCAAAAACAGTTTGTTGAAAATATATCAATGATGGCATCCATTGAAAATTCAGAATCGAAATTTATGTTTTTGAAAACGGCATCCAATAGCTTTTGCGCTGCTATCTCTTGTTTTAATCTTATGAAGTCATTGCGGTGAAAGAAATCAATATCTTCTTTATCTGATGGGTCTAATTGATAAAGAAGCATGTCTTTAATGTTCGTCTTAAACTTATCATCCCCTATTGTGTATGGTGGAAGTCCAACCCTTGCATTTAATGTAGATATGCTTTGCTGATGCTGATTCATTGTAACCAATCTTCTTATATCAGATTTTTTATCTAACATAGCCGATTCGTCATTTGCCCTTACTTGCATTTCAGGCGGGTTGCTTCTTACTTCTTCAATGATAATATTTAATATCCTTGACCATATACCTAATGGTGTGAAATCTGTTGATTTTAAAAATTCTTCATCCTGATAAGATGCTTTTATTTTCTCCATTGATTGTTGGGAAAACAATATCTTTCTGCCTTTGATTGCTTTTTCTCTGCTAACCAATGGCATCCAATCACGCCTTAGTATTGTAATGGTATTGTCAAACCACTTTGCATCTTTTTTAGACGCATCGACCTGTTTGTAAATTTCTGAACTATTACTGTCCATACATAATTTTTGGTAAAATTACTGTATTTTTGCTTTAATTATAAAAAAATTAACGAAATGCCCACAGCAACGTACAAAGCACTTAGCCCCAATTTTATCGTAAGAGTAAGCAAAAAGAACCTAACCGAAAACAGGGAAGGGGATAAAGTCTATTACCATCAAGCCTATGTTTGGTACACAAGAAACCTTCAATGTGGTGAAATAGTATCAATAAGTGATGCAGCCAAAAAAGAAATGCCAATGGCAGAAATAGGGGATATTTTAATCTTTCATCATTTTATAGAAGCATCGGCGGCTCAAAGTGAAATGGATAGTAGCTATGTAGTTGACGAAACAAAAGATGATTATTACTTTAATGTTTCTGCAATGGAAACGGCAGGTGAAATGAACCAGTCTTATGGAATATTTAAAAATGGTGTAATCATCCCACACCCACAATATACTTTTTTAGAAAAGGAACAACCTGTTGAAGTTTCTGAATTTTCAATGTCTAAAGATGAAATAATTGCAAAGTTGAATAAGGTAAAAGAAACCAATCTTTACCACATGAATAATTCAGCACCAAATGAAGATTTAAGAAATGAAGTGAGAAAGACCGAAAGAGAAAGTTTAAAAACAACACAGGAACTAAATAAAAAACAAACGCAGCCTTTTATAGTTGCGTTTGCAAGTGAAGATAAGGGATATGAAAAAGGGGGTGTTGTATATGCTTTAAATATCGCTGCTAATATTTTAGTTACTTTTAATTCAGTTGAATACCGTGTTATAGAAAGTAAATACATTAAAGCTATTCAGCACTAAGCTGTCCTTTATCCAGCAAAAGTGAAGATGGTATTATGGCTTCTGCGAATGATACTAAACTTATAATGAAAAATCAGGGATTAATAAATGAATTGCTTTCCAAATATCCAAACCAACATAGCATGTGTTTTATTGCAGGTAGATATATGTGCTTTTTATGTGTCATATTAGATGTAATAGATGAAACAAAAGGAAATGTAATACAACTATTTTATGATTTCAAAAACAACAGAAGCGATGCAATTAAAGTATGTGATATTTTCGTAGAAAAGGGCGATAGAACACGGTTTATGGAATTATTTGATAACTATATGGTGGCTAACTACGAAAGAGATTATAACGAAGTTGAATTAATATTAGATGAAGGGTTGCCGCAATATTTTATATCCCCTAATTGATATTCATAATTTTTAGTACCACTCATTTTACATAGTTCATTTATGAGTAAATGGAAATTATCTTCTCTTATAGGTATCCCCTGAATTAATTTCCCATCTACCTCAATAGCTTTGCCGTCATTTGGCAAGTCGATTACTTTATATTTGGTTTTATTTTCCATAATTTCAAACTGAGACACTACCCATAATTTAAACTTGTCTTTTAATAGTTCTACGGATTCTTCTTTATTATCAAAATGACCCCACTGCGATGCTTCGTATTCTTTTTTACAAACATTACATTCTGCATATACTTCTGCATAATCTTCTCCTTCTTCATTGCATTTGTTTGTATATTCAATTTCGTCATTATTAATGACAGTGCCACAATTATTGCAAACTATAATTAGTTGTTCTATTAACATAAGTCAAAGTTAATAAATACTATTACTAATAAAACGTTAAAATCTATTCAGCACTAAGTTGTCCTTTATCTAAAATAGCATCTCTTTTACTTTCAAAGAAGTTAATTTCACTACCCATATATTCCATGTAATTGTTATTACTTGCGGGGTCGCTTATTAATCTTATTTGAATCCATTGCCCGTATAAAGGATTACCTTCTGAAACGATATTATTTAAAACTGTTTCTGTTGTATTAGTATCGGTTAATGTATTTACATCTTTTAATAATCCTGCTGAACTAAAAAACTGATGCCATACAAAATTATCTAACAAAAGATAAGACGATTGCCCCGTTTGTGTTATTATCCTATCTGCAAAAAACTTGTTTTGTTTGCACCAATTTGATAACGATAAAAAGAACATTTGAGATTGCGGTATTCCTGCAAAAACTATTTCAATAACTGATTCGCATTGCACACCAAAGAAATTATTAAATGAATCGTTCCTGAAAATATTATTGTGTGAAAATATTTCTGCGTTCTTAAATGAAAATAATTGTTTGTTTAAAATATCCCCATCTAACCATGCGTACATTTCGGGTGTGAATGACACAAACCCATCTACATCACCTGTGTTAATATCAAACACTATTGTATCGCTTAATACTGTTGACGGCTGTCTATCCTGATTAATATAAGTAGGGAAGTCTAATGAGAAATCAGTAACTAAATATTTTTCTGTTAATGGATTAATACCACCAATAAAATACTTTCTTTTATCAAATGCAATAGCTTTTAATTTAGCCCTGAATGTGCTATCAATTTTACCTTTCTTTACATTGGGTAATATTAATGTTTCATCTTTTGTTAATGAACGGAATGAAGAAAAGTTATACTGTAAAATTTCACATCTGTTCCTATCAACAAAATGAACAAACCCATTATAATACTGAATTGAGTTTTTGTCTTTGTATTGGCATCCGTAATATTCTCCGTCTGCTGCTGATTTTTGAGGTCTGCCCCAAACTGAATCACCAGATGGAACTTGAACATTACCGCTTGCTACAAGTCTAAGTAAGTTATCATTAAATCCTACTTTAAAATTTCCATTTGGTGTAATGAAAAACACTTGCCCTACTTCTGCAATAGCCCCCGATATTCCTAATGTATTTTTAACATCGAAATCGGTCATTAAATTTTCATCGAAATACTGCATGTAATTAAGTACACCATTAATAGATAACGTTCCTGTTATAGCGACTGTATTTATTTTGTGCAATACTTGTTCATATTCATTCTTTGTATAAATACGACCTTGATTGTTTATGTTTTTGCCCCAAATATTACTTGGGCTTTTGCTTTCAAATCTTAAACCAAAGTTTCTTAATGCAACAATAGAGTTACTACTATTTAATGTTTCTATTTGTGATGTTGTAATAGTACCCGTTGTTGTTGTATTGTTTATGGTTGTAATTATCGGTGTTGTTGTTAATAATGTTGGTACGGGTATTTGCCTTGACAAAAAATAAGTATCATAATAATTAAGCAATGCAGATGTTTTTTGTGGTGTGCCGTTTACTAAATCAATTCTACTATTAGGAACTTCAAAATAAGTAATTACTTCTGTGTTATTTATTTGTTTCGGTCTATAAATTCTTATTAAAGCATTAGCCTTTAGGTTCTTTAACTCACTTTGATAATCAATTAAAAAGTATTCTCCTATTGTATCATATTTTACGATGGCAGAAACGTATGTTGAAAAGAATTTGCCATCACCGTTAATTTCAAAAAATACTCTATCACCTACTACGGGCTGTTGTGTTCCTTGTGTTACAAAAGACCAATCGGTAGTAGTGTTATAATTGTTATTTGCGTTGAACTGATTTAAACTCTTATACCATATTCTTATTTGTGAAGGGCTGTAATTATTTATTGCTAATGTGTTATCTACAAACTCTGCTTTATCAACCACCCATGTAATATAATCATCAATAGATAATTCTTTACTTAATGCAACAGTTAAATATTTTAAATCTTTAGGGAAAGTAACCCCATTAGTTAAATCTATTTTTGGTTGAAATACACTTATGTTTTGCGTTTCAATAACAGAAGGTGTTTCTAATATTCCTATCGGTTGTGCGTATGTTACACGCTTTCCGTCATGACCGATTAAAGCACCTGCATACTTACCACCACTTAATAAAGATTTAAAAGACTGATATTCTAAATAAATATCACCAATATCATAAATTCTTTCTTGACAACCAAGTGTACATCTTGAAATATCCAAAGGAACTTCTAATATACAACTTCCAAATAAACCTGTAAATGAACAAGCCCCGCCGCCAATGATAAGACTATCAGCCCTTACATTTTGGTTGAACATATCATCATGGCATATTAAAGAAAATGTACCATCATCATTTGATGTTGTATTCCCACCCCTTGTTAATAGTATCGGGATATTCGGGATGCCTATGTTTTTACCATTTAAAATAATCCTGCCTTGTATTTTAATTCTATTACATGGCAATGCTTCAAAATCTCTCCAATGGTTATCTTTTTTATCAATAATGATATTTGTAAATCCCATTGAATTTGCGCCGCCAGATGGTAAATTAAATTGTGCTACTGTACAATTATATAAGAAGTTAAAAGCAAAACTATAACTTCCGCTTTTTGTATCAATCCAATAAAACCCGTTATGATCCGTAATCATTGAAGTATCTCCGTGTGGGTTAGATACTTTCATTAATTCCATTGGTTCTTCGTTATATCCGTTGTTTGTTGTGCCATAGATATAACCACTTGTTGCTCTAAATCCTGCATGACATAAATCTGCTATTACAAGCATCTTTGTATCTTTCAAGCTATCATAATCTGCATTACAAACATTTATTACAAACTCTTTTGTTAATTGTGGTGCTTGACTTTTATCGGGTATGCTTAAATTGCCATCGTTTAAAGTATAATTACCAACACCCCAAACGGTTGTACTTGTTGATTGAAAATCGCCACCCGTTGTTGGGTCGTATAAATGAGATGCAAGCCTAAATACCTTTATCCCTGCTGCGACATTATTAAAAGTAAATCTTTGTAATGTTAATCCCGTTGGACTTATATCTTGACCATTAAAACTTGTGTCTAATTCAAAGCTACTTCCATTCCAATATACTTGTTCGCTTACTGCAACATTGCCATCATTTAAGTAACCTATAAATCCACTTTGATAAATATTTTTAAAGTATTGACTAAATGCTCTTGCCCCGTTTGAATCGCCCCAAACATAACCATTTGTTCCATCTTTTTTTACAGGATTAAAATTACCTGTTGCAAAGTTCATGATAGGAACATACAAAACAATTTGTCTTGTATTTACAATAGTTGTCGGCGTAGTTACTAATGATAACTTACACTTATCCGTTATAGTATTTCCAAACGGTGAAAATCCTTTTTTAAAATTAACAAGTGCTAACTTTTGATTTAATTCAAATAATACTTGTGGTGCTTGTGGAATAGGGTTTTCAATTCTATTTGTTTCCTCTGTTGCAATAGGATTTCTTTCACCGTTATTGCAGAAAATATAAGTTATTGTATTATCTGATGCGTTGTATGTTATGTTTGGATTTCTTACACGTTCCCACCAATTACCAACCGTACTACCCTGATATAAAAATAATGTATCGTCTTTATACCATTGTGTACTATTGCCTATTCTATATTCTATATCTACTGAATCAGTAAATGGCGTTCCTGCATCAAATACCAATTTTAAACATCTGCTGCCTGATTGCATACAATCATTAACCTGACTGATATACAAATCACTTATGATGCCATGTTCTGACGGTACACCAAAAACATTTGTGTCTTTTATTCTAAATTGGAATCCTTCAAACAATAATTGATTAGGAATAGATTTATCTGCATCCGTTACAGCAATTTCATTAATTTTAATTTCATAATCGGGTGTATTAAACCCAACACGAATTAAATCACATACATCATAATTACCTTTAAAATAAGGATAAGTATTTGCATCAAATCCATTTGAATTTATTGCATCATCAACTCTTAAATATCCTTCATCATTAAATCCATCGCACCAATATAAATCTCTTTTTGTTACTGTTTCATTTGTATCGGGGTCGGTTAGTTTAACAGGAATTAAAACAATGGAAGCAACGAAGTATTCAGGGTTTAGTTGAAAATTTAAACATGAGTTTTGATAAACTAAATCTGTTGTTCTGCTGCTTCCATTAACTCTAAAAATAGAGTGATTAAGATTGCTATTATATATAAAAACGTAAACTTCATTTGTTACCGCAAACCCTTTCGCCCCTATGCAATAGTTTTGACCTTCGGGAAGATTAAACGGTACATATAATTCATTGCTTTGGTATCTTTTTAAAGATGCTGCATTGTTACCTTCTTTTATATCACTATAAGCATCTGTTGTAGCTTCACTTGTAGTACAGTTCTTTATATAACGGCTGGTGAACTCATCGAGGTAAGCACTACTAAGGTCTGTGTTGACCTTAACGGGAATGATTTTCTTTGACTTTTGCATTACGCTCTTTTTACTTTTTTATCATCCGAATGACTACCTAACGCCCCCACAAATCTATCGAAAAGATACGTTTCTTCTTGAAAATTTGTTTTACCTAATATTGTTGCCATATAAACATCATGTGCTAAAACAAGATACCCAAACATCATTACTAAATCCGATGGCTTTGTCATATCAGGGTTAAAATCCAAAAACTGTCTTAACAAAGGTATGAAATGTATTGTTTCGGTGTAGTTTGGTTCGTCTTTTCCAAAGAATAAATAATCTTTAGCCGCCCTAATCATCGTTTCAAGTAAAATATTCTGACTTGCATTTTTAGTTCTTGAAACAAAATTAAAATCAGTTCCTAACTGCATCCATGCCTCAAATAATGTTAATGTAAATACTGTTGCTTTTACATCTTTAAAAATCATATAGTAACCCAAACCCTCATTAAGCATTTTATTTGCATAAGTAGGTTCGTTTGCTTCAACCAATGATAACTTAGAAAAGAATATTGTTTCTTTTATTAATTGTTCATAACTCTCATGTGGGTTATCGGGTCTTGCATAGTAAACTGAAATAAGTTTTTTAGATGATATTTTTTTATATCTTGAATCCGCAACTGCATCATAAATACTCATAGTACCATAAGCGCAATTTGAACCCTCTTGAATACCGCTTGCCCACTTAACAGTATCAGCACCGCCTACATTACTAAATGTTCTTGGTGGCAATAATAAACCTTCACTATCATAACCCCTTTTTAAACAAACATTAAATTCACCCCTTTGTAAATATTCTTTATCAATCCAAAATTCAGGCTCTAAACCATTCTGTATATCTTCTTCTGTTAATGGTATAAATCTTACATTTGTAAACTTCCCTTTTGGTCGCTTGTCTTTTTTACCCATTTCCCAAACTGCATTATCCCAAATTAATCTACCTGCTGTCATATTAAAAACACCATTCCTATTATCTTCTTCTTCATCTTCAATTTGTTTTATAATTGGCAATGGATTGAACGTAGAATTTGCACCGCCAATAGTCCATGCTTCTTTTTTATTTCTTGCTAACTGCCTCTTTAATGATAAATGTTTTCTTGGGTCTGCTTTTACTTTTTGTAATTCTTCTTCTACAATTTGGTTGGCTTTCTTTTCATCACAATCCCCGTACTTATTTATTAAACTTAAAAAAGAATTAAGAGATGAAACATGATGACATATTAATTCGCTTGCTGTTCTTTTACTTCCAACTCTTGTTTTTAATTCACTATCAAAAAATATCTTACATGCCTCTTCAACACCAATATCATTTTCTTCTGAAACGTAACCGAATAACCACATCTTACCTGTAATATCTGTTTGCATTTTTACAGTTGCATTATTGGTATCAAATATCTTCTTTGGTGATTGATGGCTTTCTGCAAACATTTTATTAAACTCATCTAAAATAACATCTGTCATTTTAGGGCTATCAAAACCTTTCGGAACTGTTGGGGCTGTGAACACTCTTGAATTAAGTGCTTTACCTTGCATCAAATTATTTAACGCTGCCTTTTGTGCCGATGTGCCGCTAAATGTTTTCTCACCGAAAACTATTTCACCACTATCCCTTGCATTTGTTTTTACACTTGGTTTGAATATGTTTGGCAATCCATCAAAGGCATGAAAGAAGTACATCATGTTACTATCAATAGCATCATCTTGCTTCTTACTCATTATACCTATCTGCTGCATTTTATAGAATGTAGCTTTATTAAGTATATAGCATGAGAATAAAAATGTAACACCTGTTTTTTTAGCCTTTGAAATAAACAATCCCAAACATTCTTCATCTGCATTTACAAGTTCAATAAGATAGAATATTTCCATTTGGTACTTAAAAAAATACCCATATTCCATGTATAGCCTTGCGAATGTTTCATAGTCATAATCATTCCCAAATGTTTCGCAAAACTTATTATACTTTGTTGGTTTTCCGTAACACTTACAATGTTGTATAGTAAAATAATGTGCGCCAGAAATCCAAATTATCTCATTACCATTTCTAAAGAACACGCCCTTTTCTCGTCTTTGTAATTCCTGCTTTAAGGTGTTTATGAATAAATCACTATCATCTTTATTGAATGACTTGTAAATACCTTTATCGTCCTGTAATGTTGCATCTTGATATAACTCTGTGAAGTTTGGTACAAAGTCATAAAACACTTGCGGTAAATCCAAACGCCGCCAATAAGCCTGTTCAGGCTTTTCATTATACCAAAGTATTTCTGAATTGTCTTTTGGCAGGGCTGGACGTAAAAACTTATGCTCACCGATAAAAACTTCTTGATTATATGTTACACCTTTTTTAAGCAAAATTTATTGATGTTTATTATGTAAAAAATCTTCAACCGATGCTGTTTTCTTGTCTATGCCATTTGCGTTATTCATTGCTTTAACACTTGTCTTTAATCTATTATCATTTTGAATAAATTTCTGCAATGATTCCTGCATCATGTTTAATAATTCATTTGAATTTGTGGCTGCCAAAAACTTCGCTTCTATCAGGCTCTTCATTTTCGAGAAGTCCGATTCAATATCTACTTCTAATTCGTTTTCAACTACCTGAACTTTCTTTTTTTTATTTGATTTTGGTAATGGAAATAATGCTGCTGCTAAAAACTGTTTTCTTAAATCCCTATACAAAATATACTGTGTCCAATTCTCGTTATTTTGTAATTGCAACCATTTATCAATAGCTAATCTTACATTATCGTTTTCAAGTCTTGCAACATCGTCATAATACTTTTCATCTAATCCCACTCTTTTAAAAATATTATCAGATAATTTATCCCATGTTAAACCACTTGTTGTAAGCATGTCGCTTTCGATGCTGTAACCAAAAAGAATAAATTTAACTACTGCTGTAAATACTTTTTTATCAGGATAATCTTCAAGCAAACATTTGAATACTTCCATTAAATGAATCTTTTTTAAAAATTCATCGAAGTATTCATCCCCTTCATCATACTTTATTATTTCGGAATAATTGTTTATCATTTCTTTTTCTTTGCGTATTTTGGTAATTTTTTACCCTTGCTTGCTTTATCCCATTCTTGAACTTTAGATTTACCACCTAAAGCCTTTACTCCACTTTTTGTATGCGCCCATTTTCTTTGTTTATCGCTAACGTATGGCATAATGTTTTATGTTTTATTGTTTATAAAAATTTAATGCCGTTTTTTCTTAATTCATTTATTTCTTCTTGTGCTTCATCCAAAGCGTCCATTTTTATTTTTAAATCAGCCCCATCAACTGTTGATGCTATTTCTTTTGCTTTTTCAATAGCTTCTTTCATTGTTTTACCTGTTGCGGCAATCGCACCAATTTCACACACCTCTACGTTATTTGGCGTGTACCAATGTGTGCCTTCATCGTCAACAACTAAATTTTTTATCTTGATAAACTTAGAATACTTTTTGGGAAATTGAATTGCAACAGGCATAGTCTTTGCCGCTTCTGATTTCATTATTAATTGAACACCCCATTTTTCAGATGCTTGTATTGTAGGGATTTCGCCGCCGCCAATCATCCAAATTATTTCAGAATAATTATCATACATTTCAAGGGTAAGTGATGTATTTGGTTCGGGAAATCTTGCCGTAATATCAATAAAATAACCAACTCCATTTTTATCTACTCTTATTTCTGTACTAAAAGCCCCACAATAGCCATAGCTTTCAAATACGGGTGCAAACTTTTCATTTGAATCTGTTATCTGTTTTGGTAAATCTTTTATACTAATTATATGACCTATGTATATTGAATCTTTTATTTCAATACCGCTACAACTGTTATCAACATATTTACCATTAACAGTATATCCATCCCATCCAATTTCACCAACGGCTTCAATAGGGCTTTCGATAATATAAGTTTCTTTTTTATCGAATACGCCTAAGTCATGCGACATTCTTTTTAATTCTTCTTTTGAAAGAATATAATTTTTGTGATGCCAAGTTTCCATATCGCCCCGTAAACTCGCTTTGACATATCTATCATCTACTTTTTTCAATTTTTCAGTTAATTCATCTACGCCAATAGCGGTATCATATTCATTAATCGGCAATCCTAATTCTGCAATTAATTTTTTAAACTCTAATCTATTTGTTTCTAACATTCCCGCCTTACAACTTCCAAAAACACGCTTGCCGTTTCTTTTTAAATATTCCTGTAATTGACCCATGTATATATCCGTAAAAACAAATAAATCTATTTCTTCGTAGTAATCCCACCAATCATAAACCCTTTCTATTCCTTCAACACCCCTTCCTATATCATGTGCTTTATGATCTTCAAATCCATTTGTTACCGAAGGAATGTAATATAAAACACGCCCCATATCACGACTAAGGCGTTGAGCCACAGAAATTTGACTGCCAAAATCGAAAACTAACACTGTTTTGCTCTTTAAATCAACTGACATTTTTATATTTTTTAATTGTTTTAGCTCTATAAGAATCTGTTTCTGCATGGCATTTTTTACACAAAGTAATGCCATTGTTAATATCCCACAGTTCATTGCAATTTATTGCTTCAATGTGATTGGAAAATCCATGTTTTGCTTGTATTTCCCTAAACGGAATTTTGTGGTGTACCTCTAAATCTACTCTTACTTGCCCGCATTCCTGACAAGTAAATTTATCTCTTTTAAAAACTCCAAATCTCCAATCTTTATATTCGTGAAGATGATATAACTTAGCCCTTAATTTACCGTTGCCATTTTTATAATTAAAATGGTCTTTGCCCCTCTTTGGTGTTTTTCTTCTTTCTTCTAACGATTTATCAAACTGCCCTTTTTCCCATTGTTCTTTTGTTATTCTACTTAAATTATCTTTTACTTCTTGACTTCTCTTTTTACCTAAACTCTGCAATGAAAAACTTTCTTTAGTTCTGTAAGATGTAGGTTTTGTTTTTTTAATTAGATCGCTTCTAAATTGATGCCACTGTTTAACCTTATCTTCGCTTATTTCAAAATGTTCATTAAAACAAGATTTGCTACAATAAAGCAAACTTGACCTTCTTGGAATAAATTCTTTACCACACCCCTTGCATATTTTTGATGTTAATTTTTTAGGGCTTAGTACCAATCTATAAAAATCCATTTTTTTCATATCAGATACATAGCATTCGTAAGAACAATATTTGGATTTTGTATTTCTTGATTCGTATTTACTACCACAACACAAACATATAGTTGACCTATCATCTCTTATTTTATATTTAGGGATGTACCCATTGCCTGTAACCGAACTCCAATTTTGCCCTGTCTTTATCTGACTTATTACCTTTTTTGATACATCATATCTTTCGGATATGTCAATATAACTATCATTAGAATTGAATATTTCTAAAACTTGTTTATTGGTTAATGATGCCCTACTTGTTTTTTCTCCAAACATTACACTAAAATATTTGCTTCATTAAACAAACTGTTTAACAATTTCGATTTACTTAAAATTTCTTTATTACCCCTTAATGAATTAAAACATTCATCCCATTCTTCTTCATCATATGCTACTAAATATGCGTGCATTTCATCAATCATATTTTCATCATTGTAATCCATTTGGTACAGATAATTCTTGTACACATTGAATACGGATTGAGATAATGATTTTACAATTTCAGTAGCCTTGTTTTTATATTCTTCGTTATCAAAAAAATACCCATGTGATAATTCGTGCCTCAATGTTATTTCATCCCCTTCTTCCATACAGATAATATATCCATCATTATCAATTTCTTTTGCGGCTTCTATGATGGCTATTTCTCTTTCTGATTTATCGTTAAATAATTTATCAAAATCTGACAATTCTTTTTTAGAGTAATTAAACCCTTCCCAATAACTAAAGAAATCAATATCTCCCTTTTCGTCAGAATATATATCTATGAATTTTTCAACAGTAAAATACATACCCTTAATACCATCTTTACCTTCCTTAAATTCAGATATTCTAAAATTAGAAAGTGTCATTTCTTTTCTTGTCGGAAATTCCAATAACAACTTTTTATTATTCAGCTTTGTTAATTTCATTTGTTTTTAAATTATTTTGTTCTAAAAAATTAACCACCATTTTAACCTTTTCAATGTCCGTTAAATCTTGAATGCTATTCACCAATGAAATATGCCTTACTATATACATTACAACTTCGTAATCAAAAATAATTTCTTCGTCCATATCCTATTTATTAGCTTCAATGTCGTATTCGTCTAAGTCTTTTAATTTTGTTATATCTGCGTTATCGGGATTTATATTTTTAGGTATTACCTTTTTAGTTCCGTTTTTCAAAATTAACACATTAAAAGCATATTTTTCTTTTGGTAGTTCAAATAATTTACCTTGTTTTGATTCTGACATTGTACCATGAGCATCCTTAGTCCATGTTCCTTGACTTGCGAATTTTTGTCTTTTTTCAGAAAGGTCTATACTACCTTCTTTTTCAAGTGCGTTTACCGTATCTGTTCTTCGTCTTGCATTTTCGTATATTGAACCGTATTTGTCTTTACCTAAGTTATCTTCTTTCAGGAATTTATCATCTTTTAAAAGCCCTTTTGAACGGTAATAATCCATCATTTTTCTTACGTTATCAACTTTTAAATCTTTTGATGAATTATAGGCGGCTTGTGTCCAAAAACTTTCTGCTTCGGGGCTAAGTTTAATTCCTTTTTCTTTTGCTACTTTACCAACTTCATCTTTGTAATAATTAAGATAACCCGCAAGTGCAGTAGTCATATCTTTTGGGTCTTTGAATGTTGGGTAAGTACCTTCTTTATCTTTGCCTGTTCCTATTTTATTTTTGAAGTCTTTGGGTAAATACTTTTTTATTTTTTCATAGTCCTCATTAATATCTTCAAGTCCAATATCCATTCCGTTGTATTCATCTTTTTTACCGTAAGTTAATTTATACCCCCCTTCTTCCATGAAAGAACCAAGTAGCATTTTAGGATCAATATTATTTTCTTTTGCTGTGGACAAAACAACATCACCTAATCGTTCTTTATTGTTACCTATTTCTTTGTTATACATATCACCCCACCAACTTCTGTTTGCGGCATATTGACCATGCTTTTCTTTAAAGTCATCTTCACGCTTAATGTATTCATTAATTGGTTTGTCTTTAAATTGATTTAAAAAATCTTTATCCCCGTCTTCAATAGTTGCTGTATGTGCTAAATAATCTGTAAAAGGAATAGCTTTATAACCTTCATCTTTTTTTACAGTTTCGGCAGTTTTAGAAATAGGTTTATTTCCCTTATTATCTAAAGGTTTTTTATTTTTATCTGTTTCTACTATGGGTTTGTTATCTGCCATTTATTATTTTTTCTGCAAAGTTTCTCTAAGTATAGGTGTCCATGCTTTATAAGTGTCCATTAATGTTGGTGATAATCTTTTTGTCGTTTTACCTTTGAACGGAATTAAATTTCCGTCTTCTTTATCAGTGTACATTGCCATCTCTCTCATCATACTTGGATAGGTGCTACTTACAACTAATCCTCTCCAAAACCACCCCATATTCTGCTGACCTTCAAGTCCAGCCATTAAAGTAGTTGGTGTACTTGAAATAGGACTTTCTTTAATTACACCTGCGGCAGTAACACCTAACGCTTTTGCCATTGATAATAAATATCCGTCAGGATCGGATTGCCCTTCGTGATAATAATTAAATGCTTTCCATGCTGTTTCTGCCATTTTTGCACCCACAAAATATGGGTTATCTGCTAAATCCCTTGCGATTGTTACATTACCTATTCTTACTTCCCCTTCTTCTAATTTATCAGTGCCGTAATCTTCTTCTATCGAGCCCTTTTTATGTTTGAAATAATAATTACTTGCTGCCATACTTCCCAATACCATACCCATAATCATTGCACCGCCAACAGTGCCGGTTCTTAAATTTCTAAGCAATGCGGAAGCATGTTCATTACTTACTACTTCTGTTCCGTTTCTTTTAAAAAATTCTCCCGTACCTGTTATTTTTGCAATATTAGTTCCACTTAATTTTTCTGATATTAACCTTGCCACAATCTCACCGCCAGAAAGTGGCAACCCTAATGTTGCCCTTCCTGCTTGTAATGCGATATTGGTTGGAACTTTTACAACAGGCATTAATTCACCTGCTGTTAAATATGCAGCTTGACTACCCAATCCCTCACCCTTCTTCATGGATTTAATCATTCTTTGATAAGCCCCTGTAACTATATTATCTTCCATTAAAATACCTCTTACCGCTTCCTGATAAGCAAGCATACCCATTGACATTTGATTAACAGGATCGTTTACCCATGCTTCTCCATTTAATCGTCTTGCATTTTCTTTAATGGTAAAATATGACCTTGCAAATTCCATTCCTTTTGCTATTGATTTAATAGCACCGTGCGCCCTGATTCCGTATTCGCCTGCTTGCCATACTGTTTCTGCCGCCTTGCCTCCTACTCTCAATGCACCTTTAGCAACATCTTTGCCTTTTCCAAAATCTAATCCTGAACCAACTGTATTCCAAAAATCTTTTTGAAAAAACTTCACTTCATCTGTTACGGTTGCATAATATTCGCTTGGTGCGACATCTTTACCAAATAATAAACTCAATTCATTGTAGTTATTATTCAAATCACTTACAAAACTCTTTAGTGTACTTTCGTTTTTAAACCCGTCAAGTCTTTTTGCTGTTTCATTTGTTATCCCTAATCCTAAAAATCCTTTTTTATTTTTGAAATTATCCCAACTCCATGCTTTGCCATACGCTTGCAATTCTGACTGTGCAGAAACTCTGCCATACCTTAAACTTTTATCTAAAAATCTTCCCCATGTAGTATTATCTCGTATATCCTCTTTTGCTCCCAAAGTTCCCGAAGCAAAATCACCTACCTTATTCCATACTGCACCTGCCAATGTATTCAATGGTGCAAATACTGTTTGACCCCACATAACCGCAGCCGCTAATTTAGCCAAGATAGCACCTTTTACAAGTACAAACATTCTTTTGCTTTTAACAACTCCGTCTGCTATTTTTGCTGCAATGCCACGCTTGCTTTTATTATATTTATCAATAGCATCACGCTTCTTCAATTCTATAAGATTTCTTTGTCTTTCTAAATCTCTAATCTGTTTTGTTTTTGCAAAGTCTGGTTGAGATATGATACTTTCTAACCCCATTTTTTTACTCGGTTCTGTTTCTTCAAATTCATTATTATCAATAGAGTTCTGCATTTTAGAAATGCTTCTATTTAAAGCATCTTGTAATTTAGCAGCTACTATTTGATTATCAACATCTTTAGACACCAATTTATTATCAACATCTAAATCATTCTTTATTTTTTTAAGTTGTTTTATCCTATCCGTATAAGCATCAATTTTTTCTTTCTCTGCTTCATATTCGGGTGTGCCTACTTTGGGCTTATCCTTTCTGAAAATATTCGTTAATTTTTGCCTGTCTCTTTCGTGATTTAATATTTGGTCTGAAATAATATTGTTGGCTTGTGCGAATCTTTGGTCTTGTGAAAACTTGCCTGTTTCCAAATCTTTCAGCTTACCATTTAATCTGCTTTTTTCATCATTCAATATACTTTTTTCGGCATCATTTTTTACACCTTTAGTTAATGAAGATTTAATATTATCAACAATGTTTTTTACACCAACCTTTATATTGTTAATTCGTTTATCATTAATATCTTTTAATCTTAATTGGTCATTTGGCGGCACAATGCCCATTTTTTCAATTTCAGCTTTAATGCCACTGCCATCCTTGCCTTCGTATAGCTCATTTAATTTCTTAACTCTTTTCAGTCTTTCTGATTCAGTTTCATTTTCGGGTGCTTTTAGTAAATCAACATACTTCCCAACATTAACTGCTTGCTGTTTTATCCTTTGCAATTCGGTTTGAGCCTTTTGTATTGTATCTTGTTTCACTCCACGACCTGACAAGGCATCTCTAATATCATCCTCGCTTGCATCGGGTAATATTTCTTTAATATCGTCCTTTGTTTTTTTAAGCAAGTCATCTAAAGATTCCGTTCCGTTTTGGATATGCAAACTCATTAAATTCTTTACCTTCTTAACATTGTCTTTTGTAATTGCAGTTTCTTTATTATCAATAGAATGTTCTTTTAAATCTTTTAAAATATTTTCTCTATTCCCTTCAAACGAAATTTTCCCCGTAAGATGATTAATTAAATCGTTTCTCTTAACTGATTTAAACCTGTCATCTTTTAAAACTTGTTCAATAGCTTGTGCAATAGTAGCCCCCCCTTCGACAATTCCCGAAACAACATCAACCAATGTATTATACACGGCAATAGGCAATCCTAAAATACTTAACTGTAATGTATTCGGGTCTGTTTTTATTTTAAACTTACGAATATTGTCTGCTGCTTCTTTCCCGCTTTGTTTTAAGGTTTTCGCTTTTGTAGCAATACTCTGTGATTTATTTTTTTCAGCTTCTTTTCTGAATAAATCTTGTGCTTTTTTATAAGCATCTTCTGCGGCTTTTTGAAGTTCCTCTGTATGTGCTGTTTTTAATTTCTCAATAGTTTCTTTGTATTCCTGTTCAAGTCCTGAAATTGTTTTTAATGTTTCAGGGTCGGAATGTTCACCCATTTGTCTTTCAAGTTGTTTTGTCCAATTAACAACCTCGCCTTGCAAGTTCACTAACAACCCTCTAAATGCACCAGATACCCCCCACTCGTTTCCTATACTTTCTGCAATCTTATCGTTCTTTTGTAAATCAAAATGAAAGTCATTTATAACGTCACCTAAAGCCTTTTTAACAAGTTCTGCATCAACTTCCTTATCTGATAGCAACTCCTTAAATTTAGCCTTATCTGCATCATTCTTAAACATCCAATCTGCCTTATCTTCAAACATCTTGGCAATATCTTCAATTTTAGCATCACTTGGTAAATTTTCAATGCCTTGTAAAATATCTTCACTTGTTTTAATCCTGTTTGTAACATCTAATCGGTGAAATAATAATTGTGCATTTTGATAGGTATTAAAAATAACCCTGTCTTTATCGCTCTTATAATTAATTATTTTAGTGAAAGTATCGTCAACCAATTTATTAGGGTTCGCATCACCATTGGCAATGTCTTTTCTTAAATCATTCCATATTTTACCTAATTTTCGTTTAGCCGCTTTAACCAAAGGCATTAACCCTCTATGTATTCTACTTTCATCAACAATAGAATTTTTTATACCTACAATATTTTCAGGAATATTCTTTTCAAAGTTTTCTACTTCATCCACAACAGGCGGTAAAGGGGGCGTTGTTTCATCCCCCTTATTGTTTACATTGCTTTCTTCGCCTTCTTTTTTGGCGGCATCGGTTTCTTCACCGCTTTTTTTGTCTTTGCCATCTGTATTTGGTTTTTGTGAGGGAATATCTTCGGGTATTGGTTCTGATTTTTTTGGTTCTGATTTTTTAGTAATATCATTTTTAGGAACTTCAACCTGAATTTCTTTTACAATATCTTCATAGATCGGCATAAATGCTTCATCCGGTATTTCACCCAAAGCATCGGCTTGCAACTGTATTGCTAAATCTAAAGCCTTTTCGGGATTTTCAATAGTTACTAAATTGCCGTCTTTAGTTTCAAATGTTACCGATTTTACATTACCGTCATTATCGAACTGAATAGGATTTTCAACCTTATCTACACTTGGTAATTTTAAGTCACGGTTTGTTATTTGTGTTTCACCAATAATTCTTTGAATGCCACCTGTAACATCTAAAACATATTGACCTGATTTTATATTTAAAATACCTTTTACTTTGTTTCCGTCTGCGGTTGTGATTGAGGCTTCGCTCCCTGCTGATTGTTCGAGGACGGGCTTAATTTCTCTTTTAGTTTTAGCAGTAGTTCCAGTTGATTTTTTTTCGGTAACTGTGCGAGTTTCAGTCTTTGTTGCAAATTCATAATTTTCTAATTTAGAAATTAAAGGTTCAATTAAATGCCTTGCTTCGGGTGCTTTATCCCACAAATCATACAACACATCTGCTGCATCACTTAATTGTTTTTCGTTTACATATTCGGCATTATTAACACTATTAATTACAGGTTGCGTAACCTCAATTAACTGTTTGTTTTCATCAATTAATTTATCTGACCTTTTCTTTATTTCATCAAAAGTTGGTACAATATCCTTGTCGGCAAGCGGTTTATTGTCTGATAATTGTTCACTATTTCTAATACCATATTTTTTACCTGCTTCATCCCTTGTAAGTAAATCTTTATTTTCAGAGCGCATGTCTTTAAACATAGCATTATCTCTGCGCCAAATTTTACCTTCTTCGGTATCAGGACTTGGTATTTTTTCACCTGCGGCAATAGCCCTTTCCATTGCTTCACCATGATTCTTACCACTATATTCATTTTCTCCTACTTTAATTGTAGGAATTAAATTTTGGGTAGTTGCTTCTTTATCGGCTTCGGGTTTATCACCTTCTGATTTTTGACGGCTATCTTTTTCGGGTGTGGTGTCTGTAACTTTTTCATTTTGTTTTTTTACTGATTTAATAAACTCCTGTTGTTTATCGTAATCTGCTTTTTTGGTTTGCAGTTCTTCAAATTCTTTTTTCTCATGTCCACTTAACTTTTCATCATTCTTAATTCTCTTTTCATATCCGGCTAAAACTTCTGCATCGGTATCGGTAAATCTTTCTGCATCTATTGTTTTAACCGCTTCATCATAAATATGATTTTGAGCATCCAACATATTTACTTTCTTCCCATTAATAAAATAATCACCTTCTGGTTGTAAATCATTAATTGATTTTATTTCTTTACCGTTTTCATCACCTAATTTTATTCCTAATGATGAAACAAAATTATCGGTTATTGGTAAAGTTTCTTTTTCCTGTGTAAGCAACCCTAATTCTTCTTTTTGCAGTTCCGCTTTTTTAGCAAGTGCCTGTTCTTTTAATTCGGGATTATCTTTACTATCTTTAGCCATACTATTAAAGTATTGCTGTCTGAAATGATTTAATAGTAATTTTTGTTGTGCGCTTGGTTTAAGATTATCAAAATTTACATTTTTATTTCTTGCCGATTCAACTGCATTATGTAAAGCTGATTGAGATGTGTTTATTACTTTAATAAATTCATTTCTTCTATTGCTGTCAATAGTTCCTTTCTCAAATAATTTTTGCGCCCTGTATTTACTTGCTTCGGGATTCAAAGAAAGATTCATAAGTGTTTCGCTATGACTTGGCGCAATATCTTTACCGCCTAATGTCATACTGAATAAATTAGGTATTGCACTAAATACAGCACCCATTAAAGCCCCGTCTTTAAATATTTCAACTTGCTTTTTAGCTTCTTCACTAAAACTTGTCGGTTCTGATTCCTGACCTGAAATATAATTATCAATCTTTTCTTTTACAAAAGCATTTACAGAAGATACCCCACCCATTTTAATAGATTCTTTTACCGTACTTGGTATAAGTTTTTCTATTTTTGGATAAATAATATCATATACTTTATTAGATATTCCTTTGCTGCTTAATTTGCTAAAATCGGTAGTAGTTATAAATTCATCCAAATCTTTATCAATAGCACTTTTAATTGTACCGCCTAACATTTTTGAAGGGCTTACGCCCATTAAAGAAAATGCAATACCCTCTGCCATTGTTTTCAAAGTTGCGGATGTTGAGGCTTTATTATAGCCTTCGGGTGTATCTTCAAATTTCAATAAACTTTCATCATAATTTCTTGCATAAGACATTCCAAATTGTGCGCCTTGCATTGCAATAGTATGCTGAATAGTTTGCCCAACACCACCCTCTTTTAATTTAAAAGCATTTTTTGTCATTTGTAACGCTTCGCCGCCCTCTATTCCACCAACACCTTCTACAAGCATTCCAAAACCGCCTGTTGCGCCCTTTAATGTTCCTGCAATAGCCTTACCAACTGTTTTACTTACAAATCCTTCCATTCCTGCAAAAGCCACCAATGCAGGTGCTTGTTCACCTACTAAATTAACTACATTATCAAAAGTATTGGATAAATTATTTTGTCTTTGTACAAGTGACCCACTCTTTTTATCAACTACAATTCTTGTTTGGTTTGGCGATTCTTGAAATGAAGGTTTTTGTGGTGTGTATTGTTGTGATAATTGTTTTGCCGCCCTATCTTCGCCTGACATTGTTGCTAAATCAAATAATCCAAACCCACCAACAACTTCATCAATACCACGACCTAAAGCACCCGAAAAACCACCTGTTGCTATTGGCTGTTCACCCTTAGTAATATTAGCCATGTTTTTATCCAAAACCAAATCCATAAATACTTTATTGTATTTTTCTCCCATTTCAGGATATTGCTTAGATAAATCATTAAAAGCTGATTTTACTTCTTTCAAAGAAGGTCTGATAATATTTAAAGGGTTAAGTCTATTTCTACTGTCTGCAATTTTATCGGTAATAAGTTTTGCTAAGTTCTGTTTTGCAACTTCGGGATATTTTAAATCCAAATTATTGTACTCACTTCTTTTATCATTCAATTCATTTTCAATCTTTTTTACTGCTTGAAAATTAGCTTCTGTTGGTTCGTCTTTATATGCTTTAGCTGCCGTATCATAATCACCTTGCAAATCATCTAATATAACCTGATAGCCTAAACCTTCTTTTCTAAAGTCTGCATGTTGCCTACCAATATCAGCCCAATGTGTTTTACTTTTATCTGCTTTCGCTTCCAATGCAGCCTGTTCTTTTGAAGTACCAAATCCATCTGCACTTAATTTAGCACCTATCATGTTTGGTTCTAAATATTTTCCTTCGGGTGTTTTCGGATTTCCTGCGGCAAGTCTTAAAAATGAATTTTGTATTTGTACTTTTTGTTTTTCAAGTTCTGCAATGTTTTTAGAAACATCTTCGCTTTGTGGTTGAGGCATATACGTTTGAGAAAATTGAGCAGCCATACCACTCATTGCAGCCGTTGGTTGTATAATATCACTCTTGGCTTTTAGCGCATTTATCTTGCCATCAATTTCGCTATCAATAATTTCATGTGCTTTTTTTAATGCTTGTGCATTGCCCTGAATAGCACTTTTATAAAAAGGCATAAAGTCTTTATCGTATGTTCCTTGTTTTTGGAAATACTCTCTTAAAACATGATTATTTTTCTGTAAAAAAGTTTGCGCTTCAAGTTTATTACCCTCAAAATTCTTTACGGGTTCTCTTTCTTCATTTGATGTTTGCTGTTGAGGTAATTCAAATTTATTCTTTTCGTCTTGGTGAGAATATAATGGTAATTGTTCCCCATCGTGTTTGCCATTCAAAACGTCCGAAAGGTTGTGCGTACCATCTTTTGAAGGAACGATAGAATCTTCTGTACCACTTTTTTTTTTATTTATAGTATCATCGCTTGCGTTTATTGCTGCTTCTCTTTTTATATCTTCAATAGAACGATTATTCTCACCTTTTTTAATTGGCATAGTTTTACTTGAAGTAATATTAGATGCTGCTTTATTAGCTGCGTTCCTTTTTATTTCTTCGATTGAAGGTTGTTGTATATCGTTTTCGTTATTGGTCATCTGAATTATCTTGCGTTTCTTCGGTATCTGACATTATTCCCTGAAAAATACCTTGTTGTTTACTTTTGGTAAGTTTATTACTTAATGCACGTTGCGCTGCCATCCATTCATCTTTTGTTAATGTGTGGTCTGCACCTTTTAAAGCAACCTGCCATCCGCTTTTTTTATTTTCAATTAAAGATGTTATGTACTCTGACATATCACCAATATCAGAATCTTTTAGCCCTGCCTTTTTCAATTCAGAAACATACTTAGGATAACCACTTGTTAAATCGCCAAATGAAACCGATTTTCCATCTTTCATAAATACATGGTCATAACTTCCACCTTCGTATTCAACTATTTTATCTGGCTTAATTAAACTTGGTTTTGACCTGTCATAAGTTTTATCAGTAGAATTATATTCACCTATTTGATATACAGGCTTACCACCTATCGGTTTAAATAAATCTATTTTACCATTATTACCAAATGTTACCATTGGAATAGTAGATGTGTTAGGCATTGATGTTGATAAACTGCCCTGTGCTTTAAAATTACCATTCCACTGTTTTTCTAAATATGGATTTACATCTTCACCTGACAAAGCATTCATCTTTGCCTGATTTAATTTAGCTTGGTTGTGAACTCTTTCCCAACCAATATTTGACATATCCTTTTGATGTGCAACTAAATCTTTTTCTTTTTGTGCAGATTGCATAGAAGCAGTAAGGTCTTTATCTTCAATCCAACCACCTTTTTTAAATGATTTTTGAGATGCAAGATTTAATAATGCAGCATATTCATAAGGGCTTACGCTTCCACTTAATTTATATTTTTGATTGCCAAATTGGTCTTTCTGTCCTGTTGGTGCTGCAATTTTTTCGGGGTCAATATCTATTTTTTTACCCCCTTCGCCTACTTCTTCGTTATACTTAACAATAGCATTTTTTATTCCATCAATAATTTCTTTTTGAGTATCACCACCTGCATTTTCAAAGGCTTTAACGCTTTCATTAATGTTATCCGTACCTTCTTTCATTTCAACCCATTCTTTACCTAAATGCTGCTTTACTGCATCAAAATTATAGGTACTTGTTGGCTGCTTAACGAAAGCTAATCCTTTTTCTTTATCGTAATAAATATCATCGGGTGAAGTAACAAACTCTTTGCCTTTTAATTCTTTTGCAGGTGAAGTTGTTACAGTAGTTGATTTTGTAGGTACACCTTTTGCGCCAGTCTTTACGGTTGTACTAACTCTTTGTTGTGGTGTTTGCATTACAGATGTTCCATGCGAAACATCTTGATTAACGGTGTTTGATTGTAACGGTTTTTGTTCTGCCTTTGATATTACACCCGTTCCCGCCGTTGCACCGCCCCACCCAATATTGCTTACTTCATCACTTGTAACATAATTAGGGTCATGGTCTATTGCTTTTACATAAGGGTCAAAGAATTGGTCAAATGGCTTTTTGGTTTGTTCATCCCTGAAAGCAATTATATCTTTTTTTTCTTTCTCTGTTTTTGCGTTTTGTAGTGCTTGGTCGTAATCGTTTTTTGATTTATAACGACTTTGAGCATGAGTAACTACATCTTGATATTTAGTGTGGGCTTTTTGATAATTCATGTAAGCCTCTTTATCATTAACCCCTGCACTCATCCATTTTTCATAAGCATCATTTACTTCTTTTAATGCAGGTTCAACAACTTTACTTCTATCATTGGGGTCTATGTTTCCTGTACTTATTTGTCCTTGTGCAAACATATTGTACATCTTATCTCTGTCTGCTATTTTTTGATCGAATATATTTTTAGCTGCTGCAACTTTCTGCAAAGCCCATTGTTCGCCCGCTCTATTGATAGCGTCAAAATCTGTTTTGGCAACTACGGGACTACCTGCACCTAACGCTGCATCTCCTTTATATGATTCTATTTCGCTTAAACTTGCCATTGATTACGGATTAAAATATTGAGGTGGGTTAGCTTGTTCTACTTGTGCAAACCTGTATTGTTGCTGCGCTTGTGGTGTGCCACTTAAAGTGCCTTGATAACCACCACTTGAAACATTCATTGGAACTGATGTTATTTCATCATTTCCACTTCCAAATCTTGCTGTTTGTGTTTGCTGTTGTGGCACAGGTGGCTTGTCACCAAAATATTTTTTATAAGCATCTTCAACACCTTGCTTTTCACCTAAATAATTCATACCTGCTGAAACTGCCGTATTGATTCCACTTGTTACCAAATTAGATGCGTTTTGCTTTTCTACTGCAACTGCTTGTTTATTATCTTTCCACGGATCAAGTTTGTTTATGCCAAATTCCTTATCTAATTCGTTATTATAATATTGATGTGATTTTACAAGTTCATCCATTTTTTGCATTCTCATTTGTTCTTTCATGAGTGCTAAATTTCTGTAACCATCTTGTGTATTTCCGAAAACACTTGAAATAGTATTACCACTACCACCACTTTTTAAAATAGCATTTAATGTGGATGAAAATGATTTATCAATACCTTCTGTATATGCTTGTGTTGCTTCGCCGCCCATTCCACCTGACAAAGAACTTTCTGCCATAGAAACATCCCTACTTGCATAAGGACTAATATTATACTTTGGACGGTTTTTGTCCAATTCTGCACCAGCTTTTTTAGCTTTAGCACCTTTTATTAAACCAACCGCAGCCTCACCCGCCCCAACCGCAGCCGTCCCGATTGCTATTGTTGCCATACTCATAGTAACCTCCCTTTTGAATGTCCTAAATAATGTAATGCTTTTTTATATTCATCGCTTGTAACCAATCCATTCACACTATTAACATGACTAACTGTTATTTTTTTTACTATCTTTTCTCCTAACCTTGCTTTATCTTCGTCACTCCAATTATTTTCTTCCCCTTTTATATAACCTAATGGATGATAAGTAGTCCAAATACAATCCTCAATTATAAAAAGTATTCTTCGTGTCCCCGCTTCTGTAACGCCATGATAAGGTGCTTCTAATTCAACCCAATCTTTTCCATCAATACTAACCGCAACCTTTCCTTTTGAAATACTAAATTGATGTTGTGTTTTATGTATTTCACTCATTACAACAATACCAGTTATGCCATTTACTTCTTTAGGCATGAATATCTCTCTACCATAAAGACCCTTAGAAAAAAAATGTCTTAATGGCAAATCAATAATAGGATAGTTATCAGAAAGCATTACTGCCTCTAATTCGTCTAACCTCTCGTTTTGTTTATATATTTCTTTGTCCTTTGCCATTTTTTATAAAGTTACTACCATTTTATTCGTAAATCTTGAATCTTCGCCCAATTAGTCAAACTCAAAGGGTTAAGATACTTAATTATTTCGTTCTTTTTATCTTCGTATAAAGATTTAGTCAATATTTTTTCTTTTAAATCAGCAAGCATATAATCTACCCCCGCCCAAACTGCTTCAACCGCATATTCAGGTACTTCAACAAATACACCGCATTTTTCGCCATTTGTTTGAAAATTAACCAAAATATAATCAGGTATCTTCCCATCTCTGCAATCATGTTTTTGGGGCTTATATCTTAATTGTGTTCCGCATTGGCTTAATTTAATTCCACCCTTACCGTTACTGTTTATATCCGCATAAATTACATTTTCATTTCTATCCCAAATATGTCTATAACAGTTACAATGTTTTTCAAGTAAGTCTAAATTTTCGGGTGTGTTTTCAGGGCAACCACAAGGCTTTACTTTTAATTGGCAAAGAAGTTTTGTTGATTTATTCCTTACTATTGTGTAATCGGTAAAGTTTGTATCAACATTATAGTCATCGTTGTAATCTTCGTTATAATCGCCGTCATTATCACCAAGTAAAGTATTGTATTGTTTTACAGGTAAGTCCGTCCATTCTTCAATACTTCCATTAGGTAACATTCTTATCCATGAATATTCGTAATAATCAATACCTGCATCTTGAAAAACAAATTTTGTTGTTTTAACCCATTGTGATTCTAAATTCTGTATGCCATCACAATTACAAGCGCAACCGTCTGTCGGTTTAGGAACAACATTCATTTGTTCGTTATAATAAATAGGCTGTAAATTACCATGTTTGTCTTTTACCGCCGCCCCGAATAATCTTTTACAACCCTTTGGAATATCTACATACAGTCCATCATCATCTTGCTTAACCATTTGCCAAATACTCTGCTGTGAGAATATTGTATTTTTAAAAATATCTTTCCATGTCCATCTTGCCGCCAATAGATAAGAATCATAATACTTTCTCTTATCCACTTTTGCTAAAATGAATTTTTGATCTATAATCGAATCCAAAGTATAAACATCTTCTCCGAACATCTATTTATGATTTAAGTGCTATTTTATTAACTTCTGTTTCCATTAACTTGTTATCGTTATTGTCCACCGACTTTTTAATAACCAAATTCTTCGCCGATTCCTTAACTAACATAACTGTTTTTGCAATTACATCTTGTACCAACCCATCGGGAATTTTCATGCTATCACTCACTTTCGGCACATAGTAAACTCTAATTTCTTTTACGTTGGTATTACCTTCGCATTGAAAATAAAGACCTGAATTATCAGAATACCAAAATACTCTATTCACTCTTGGTCTATACTTTTTAGCCAATCTTAATGTTAATGTTGTTCTTTCAATATCAACATTATTGTCGGGTGTAAGTATCACTATATTTTGCACCCCTACATCTTGGTTTGAATACATAAAGTGAAAAACATCATCCCCAAATTCAACAAATTTATCGCCGTACTTTTCGCCTTTAACCGTTAATGTAGTATCTAAAAGCATATCTTCATCAAAGCCTACAATTTCATCTTTTTTATCGTTTCTTATTGCTGCATATAATTTTTCATACGCTGCCTGATAAATACCACCAACCGCATTGCCGCAAAATCTTACAAAGTCATCAATATCAAAAAAGTCTGTCATAGACTTGTATTCCTGATAGAATAAATCCTGTGCCTGTTGTGCTACATCTGTTATTAATACACTCATTACGGATTAATTATTTTGCCACCAATAATTTTAGATGTTTTAAGTGTTATACCTGCGGGGCTGCTGCCTATCTTTGTGCCTTCGATAATCTTTCTTTTGGCATCTTCATAGGCATTTGTGGATGGCTGATAAGATTGCTGCCTTAATGGTATAACGGTATTGTTTTGCTTATTCTGATTACAGGTTTGACAGCCCATTTCTTTGATAATATTTCGTTAAAAATGTGTTCCCAAAGGATAAAATTACAATAAATATCATCCAAAATAAAAAAAATGTTGTATAAGGGTGTTCCGACCACAAAAATACATCTTTTACCGAATAACAAAATAATAAATAAATAGCACTGCCATAAACGGATGCCATGCAGGTAGGACAAGCGGAAATAGGGTTTCTAACCCATTCGGGGAATAAGTATTTAGGCTCTGTAATATAGAAATAAATATGTGTTTCAGTCTTTTCTATTTTACAATTCATTTCGGCTTCTAATTCATGTAATGACATTAAATTCCACTTTTCGGGCAATAGTTTTAATATTTCTTTTTCCCCTTCGCCCTTGTAGTAAATCTTTTTTATTCCTATTTGATATTCCCAAAACCAACTCCAAAATCGGGGAAGATAACCAATGATTTTTATCTTTCCGTTTGGTTGCATTTCTTTACTATGCCTTGTCAACTGATGCCAAAAAGAAACGCAAAAGCTACTCAATACCAAAAGTAAAGAGTAGCTTGTTAAAAATATTAATGCTGTCATACTATCTCATTTGAGGCATTGGATAATTAGGCTTTTCGTCCTCTTGAACAACCAAACAATTACAGGTGAGTAATGTACCTGCCACACTTGCCGCATTTTGAAAAGCACATCTAAAGGCTTTCTTTGCATCAATAACACCGCTTTCTACTAAATCTTCATAAACATCTGTTTTGAAGTTATAACCAAAATTTCCTGTTAATTCTTTAATGATTGAAATATCGGCATTTTTTCTTTTGCCGTCTTTTGTTTGGAATAATGCAGCAATAAAATTTTTATCTTTAAACCCTGCATTTGATCTCATTTGTAAATAAGGTGCTTCAAGTGCTTTGATAATGATATTAACCCCTAACTGTTCATCTTTATTTTCAAGTTTAAGCCCTTTTAAGACATTAATACAACGAATACCTACAACACCGCCACCCGCAACAATACCTTCCAATAAAGCCGCTTGTGATGACCTGATGCTATCATCTACCCTTGCTTTCTTTTCGGCTCTTTCGCTATCTGAATTTGCCCCTACATAGATAATACCTACCTTTCCTTCTAATCGTGCAAGTCTTTCTTGTTTGTTGTTTCTATCGTAATCATTTTTTGCGTTGGCTACTTCTTTACGGACATATTCAATTCTATCGGTTAATATTTGTTTATCCCCACCGCCGCCAATGATTGTAGTATTTAATGAAGTAACTAATATTTTATCGCAAGTTCCAAAATAAGCAGCAGTAGTATCTATTGCCCTAAACCCATTCATATCGCTGATTATTTTTCCGCCTAATACAGCTTGTAAGTCATGTAATACATCTTTTTGATTTTCCCCGTAACCTTCTGCACGAATAATACATATAGGCATATTTTTACGCTGCCTATTTGCAAAGAAAAAAGCAAGTGCTGTATCTTCAAGGTGCGGTAAAATAATAATTAACGGTCTTGGGTTATCCATGTTTGCTATTGCCGTCATTATTTTAATAGCCTCTTTTTCGGTTGATATTTTTTCTTCTGAAAGTAGTATCAAAGGGTTATCATATTGCACCGACATTGTTTCTTCATTGTTGATATAGATAGGGTGCATGTAACCCGCTTTCAATTCCAATCCTTCAACGAATTTAATGTATGTTTCATTGGTTTGGCTTTCGTCAATTCGTGCCACACCCGCAACCCCTGTTTTACTTACAAGTTCTGAAACATACTTGCCTATTTCTAAATCATTGTTTGCTGAAATAGTTGCTATCTGTAAAAGTTTGGGGCTATCGGCTTGAATAGGAATAGATATTTCTTTCAAGTAATTAACAACCGATTCAACTGCTTTATTTATGCCTTTTGTAACCGACATAGGATTTGAACCCGCATCAATTACTCTAAATCCTTCATTGATTATTGCTTGTGCAAAAACCATTGCTGTTGTTGTGTTATCCCCCGCTTCATTAACCGTTTTGGCTGCTACTTCTTTTATTATATTCGCCCCTATTGCTTCTGAATCTTTTTCAAGATTAACATACTTTGTAATTGTATATCCATCTTTTGTTAGGTCATGGTAATTTTTACTCCCCATTGCAACGGTATTACCTTTAACACCTAAACTTACTTTTACTGCATCACAAATTTTATTTACTCCAATTAATAAAGCCTCTTTTGCTTCGCTGCCAAATAATATTTCTTTTGTTGCCATTTTGTTTTTTTATTTTTAGAATATACAGATAATATTTTTTTCAATCCCGTTTACATAGCTTACTCCTTCAAATTCAAAATCATCAAACAGCCGCCATTTATATTTTACATGGTCGCCTACTTTTACTTCCATAGGTATTAATAATCCCGTATCTTCTGCATGAAAGCCATTACCTACTGCAATAACTTTACCTGTACATGCTTTAGGTTTTTCACCTGACGGGTTTACAAAGGTTTCATCCTCTTTTACTTCATCGGGTAAAATCAATACTCCGTCATCAATCATTTTGGGTAGTGCCATAATTAAAGTGTGTTTAAATCGCTTAATAAATATTGAATAATAATTGAAAATTCGTGTTCTGTAAATTTTGTATATGGTATTACAATAGCACCACCATTACCAGAATCGCCCGTTTTATCTGTATAAAGAATAAATTCATTAAAATCTTGCAATTCTTTTATTTTTATTTTATACCGTGTTGTTGTAAATACTCTTTCAAGAATTTTGATATAATCTACCATAATTAAAAATTATTTGCTTTGATTATATAATTTACAAATTCTAAAACTTTCTTTTCACCAAGTCCTGTGATAGTATATTTTAAATCCCTTGTCATGTTGATATGCTTTTTTATATACTCACCGCTTATTAATCTTTTTATTGAACTTGTTACTTTGCCTATTGGATAGTAACTATAAAACTGTTTTTGTAATTCTGTTTTCTGAAAAAATTTATGCCTGTTTAAATAAAGAAAAAATAAAACCTTAATATCCAATTCGTGCATTTCAAAAAGAACATCTGTTCGCCTTGTTGCAAGCATTGTGTTCATAATAGTTTTTACAAGTAAATCACTATCATGTACTAATTCCAATAATTCATTTTGTTGGGGGGTATCTAATCGCTTACTCCAATCTCTTATAACGTTTCCAATCTTGTTAAAATCTAATGTTCTTAAATGGCTTTCATGGTCGGAAGTTTGTGCCATTAATCCGTAATAATGGATGGTTTCTTTATCGGTAGTAACATAAACTTTACAAGCGGTTTGTTTCTTTTGGGCTTCGTAGTTTTCGCTTTTATCATAAGCCTTTAAAAACTCTTTCACCGAAACGCCGTTTAGTAATTCTGTCGGGAAAAACGATATGCTAAATCTTAGCCCAATAAGTGCGGAAAATGTAACCCTTTCATCCAAACTTGCACGTTCACAAAAATTCTTAACCATACGCTCAGAAAGCAACATCTTTCTGTATTTTAATGGAAGTTGCTTTCTGACATCATCGGGAATATTGTAACACAAATCGTAAAAAAATGCGTTCAATATCGGGTTTCGTATGGTATTTGGTGAAGCCAAATGTGGGTGTTTTAAGTTTTTTGTACTAATTTCGTTGTCAAATATACGACAATGCCTGAATTAATCAAAAACAATGATGAAATTTCATCAAAAATGGAAAAATATAGAAAAGAACACGGCATTTCTTATACATTCATAGGTCGGATGATAAATATTAGCCCCTCTTACGCCAGAAGAATACTATTGAATAAGCACCCTCTTACAGAAAATTTACGAAACAAAATAAATAAACTATGGCAAACGGACTTTTAGATACCAAATAACGGTTTGTTTTGCAACCGCCACCCGTACTCCCTAACTTTTTTTGCATTAAAACTATACCCGTCAAGCTGTGTACACACGAATGGTTGCGCTATCCTAATTTCCTTTTCGTTTATCAAATTACTTACTGCAATATCTAAATGTATGTTTTCAGGAAGTGCTAAAAAGTCATCAAAAAAACGTTTGTGAATTGCGTAAAGAGTGAGGCTGTCAAAATATCCTCTCACTATACCATCTTTGTAATAATTTTCATAACTAAAAGAATATGATACCCCTAAATAAATGTCGAAACTTTCGGGGATTGTATCAATAAAATACTGATAACTTCCAAATGATGTGAATTTTATATCATCCTCGCAAATAAGGCACATGTTAAGACCTTTTTCTTTGGCTTCCCTTACGATTGCCTTGTGAGATTGAGAACACCCCGTTAAAGGGCTTATTTCGTTATATATTGCATCCCACACTTTTACTTCTTGTATTCCCTGAAACTCAATTTCATTTTCAAAACTTTTACGCCTTTCGATTGATGCTTTCTTCTTTTCGGGGTCGGTAAACAAATCTTCGTTAAGGTGAATTATGTTTAGTGTATTTTCAGTCATTTTCAATGGGTATTAATTCGGGTATTTGTTCCATTAATTCATCCATGCTGAAATCTGTATCACTGCAATCTTTTATTAACTCCATTAATAACTTTAGGTTATCAATGGTAAAAGAAAATCTCTTTGCGAGGAAGAAGGTAAAAGGGGTGCAAGTTTCATCCAAATCAATTTCTGCAAGATGAAAAGCTAATTGTTTTTTAGGCAATACTGTTACCGTATATATAACATGATATTTTTCTCCATTTTTAACCCATTTGTTTTGCGGGATGGCTTTTGGTTTTGCGGAATCATCGCAGCATACACATTCAATCATGTAAGTGGTATTTATGTTTTTCTAAAATATAAGAATAGTTTTCATGGTTGTATTCTATTGGTCGGCGAATGTATAGGTTTATTTCCTCTGCATTAATGTTTAATAATTCAAACAGGTAAATGTTTGATGAACTTACTGCATGAATATTAGTTGCATTTTCTACTACTTTAGACCAGTCTAATATAGAGAAGCCATTTATTATTGATACGTTTATTGTTTTTAAACCGTTATTTAAAACGATGTTTGTTTTGAATTGGTTGTGGCTTCCGAAGTTATCCCAAACTAAATTATATTCTTCGCCGTCTGTTAATTTTAAAATATCGTAGTACAGTTCATTTTCTTTTTTGGTATCTCTTACGACTTCTATGTTTCTCCAATTCTGCCATGCCTTGCCAAAATAAATATACTTTGATTTCATGCAATGCTTATACGGGACTTCGCAAATGCTATCAGTCCATCTTAAAGGATAAATAATCATGTTGCCCGTTTCTTGTACATCACGCCTATTGTAATCTATTCGCATTATATTTTTATCTACAAATATTACATTAGGAAAGTTTTTTTGTATGCTTAAAAAATGCGGCTCAACACCCCACAATACCTTATACCCTTGTTTTATAAAATCATTTGCAAGTGATTGACAAAATATAATATCCCCAATGCCATAACTCTGCATGATATAAACAATCTTTTCTTTACTTTCTATTCTTTTTTTTATTGCCTGAATAAGATTTTCATTTTTAGTCCATACGGTTGTATAGGGTGCAATATCCGTGAATTGATATTTAAAGTAACCTAAATCTTCCCTAACATGATGCCACCCATACCATGTACTTTCTGTATCATGCCCTACTAATGTTTCTGTTCCTTTTTGCATGAAGTGATTTACTATTGCAGGTCTGCTATACGCCGCCCCGTCTGAAAGAACAAAATCAAAATCCTGATCTAAAACATCTTTCGGTAAATCATCTGATAGATTTAATAAGCAAGTCCATCTATCACTTACATATTTATCTTTTGTTTTTTCGTACCAATCTAATTCCTGCATTTCAACAGAAGTTAATTTTTTTACGTTATCCAAAAGTAAAGGTGTAGAATAATCTCCCATGCCACATTCTAAAGCATTTTTAGATTTTATATGTTCAAAAATAAACTGCAATGGTTGTACATGACTTCCGTAACCACTTCCGCCGTCATACCAATAACTTTTTTCTTCTTTATAAACTTTCATAAATTACATTTTAAAATCTTCTGCAAAATCTGGTTGATTAACGTGCATCCCTTCTCCTATTCCTATGTGCTGTACACAGCTTGGGTTACTTACAATGAAGTATTTATTATCCATTTGTAAATTATGGCATACACGCCAATCCCAATTATATCTATTTAATTCGTGTCTTACATACTTATCATAAATCATTTTATTCATACACATATTTATCCCACCGATAGAACGCTTCTTAAAATATTTATCATGCGTTGAAATAATCGGGTGTCTTGGCTGCTTTGTTGTAACATCACAAATGAGTGTATTAAATCCCGTAACAATGGTGTGCGGGAATTGATTATGTAATTCTAATAAAATATTAATAGCCTCTTTGTTTATTACCGCATCGCTATCTAAATTAATTACAACATCACAACCCGAATAAAATGCACGTTCAAATCCAATTAACAAACTATCATGTATCCCCTTGTTAAATGTTTTTGTATTAAGTTTTACAAAATGATTTTTACTAAAATTATTAATTAAATTAAAAACATTTATGTCAGTAGAACAATCATCTACTATAAAAAACAAAACATCATTTTTTATATCTGCATTATTAATGCTTTCTAAACATTGTTTTAAATATTCGGGACGTTCAAACGTTGTGATTATAATTCCTAATTTCATTTTACTATGTTTTTATTTGGAAATTTTTTGCCGCGCCTATACAATGAATAAGTAGTTTTATTAGCTCTCTCTCCGAGCATCATCATTGTTACATGTCTCGTTGTATAATTATACTCTTTTGCAACTTCACATATTGGTTTTATTTCTTTAGTATCATTATTAATAAGTAAATGAGAGTATTTATTATTTTTACCATAGCTATGGCTTAGTTTACCTCCTTTAGCTACATTTAGACCATTATCTCTTGCATGTCTATTATTGTATAATTGGTTGCACCATTCTAAATTTTCTACTCTATTATCATTCTTTATGCCATTTTTATGATTTACCTGTGGCAAATTATTTGGATTTGGTATGAATGCGATTGCAACCAGCCTATGCACAAAAATATTTTTATGTATTGCACCATTGCTTAATACCACCCTATTATACCCCCTATTTGATAATGATGGTAAAAGAGTTTTGCCTTTTCTTTTTGAAAAAAACCCATGTTTATTGGTCGTAACTCTGTCTATGCTTCTAACTATCCCACACATACTTACTTCATACCCATCAAAATCTTTTATTTTATCGAAAACCATCATAAATTATTTTTTAATAACTACATAAAAACTTCCATTCAAATCATAACCATCTGTAACAAACCATTCTTTCAATGTAATTGCCTTTTCTAAATGTTCAAGATAATCTCTCATTATTGAAGGTGAAAGATAATGAATGTGCTTTTTGTTGCCCCATGCCCAATACTTTTGATAATCACAATTTGGAAGATATAGAAATATAATCCCACCATCTTTAATTTTAGTAAGCCAATATTCAATAGCATCTTGAAATCTTCCTACTATATGTTCGGCACAATGCGAACTAAAGATATAGTCAACTTGCAATGGCGGCAAATTCATTGCATGATATTCGGGTGTTATTAATGGGTCAATAGGAATTGCTTTTGGATAAGCCCATTCTTTTCTATTGCATCCTACATCATAACCTTCTCCGATTAAAATTTTATCTGCAAATGGAAATGCGTATTGTGCCGCAAATCCTTCGCTTTGCAATTTCAAATACTTCTTACCGTTAAATTCTATTGTCATTGGGTGTTGTTTTTAAATATTATTTTCCACCTGCACCTATCTTACCTCTTACTACTGCTAATTTATCGAATACTATCTTTTCTGCAAGTCCGATTTTCATATAGATTCCTGCAAGTATTTTTTCTTGTTCCTTTAATGGTCTTTCGTTTAAGTCCTTTGGTAATTCAGTATTGATTATCATTTTGGATTTAGTTTTGGTAAGCTGAAAGTATTTGGTTAAGTTCTTTTGCTATTTTAAATTCTTTGTCTGTCTTTGGATTTTGCGGAATGTTTTTCTTTACATATTCACACATCTTTCTAATACCGTCTTTATTTTGTTCCATTGACTTATTTAATCTGTATTGGAAATAATAAATTGATTTACCCCATCTACTTTCAGCATCTACACGAACTCTTGAAATAGTAACTCCAAATCCTGTTTCGGGACTTTCAATCATTCTAATTACTTCCCTACTACAATTTGTTAATCCTAATTCAAAATAACAATTTTTATTACTTACAATCTTTCCTGAAAGAAAGGTAGCTGCTAACATTGCTTTCGCTGTCATACTATCCAATTTTGATGTTTATTTACTTTGAATATTGTTTGTTCTTTTTGTTCAGTTTTTGGTTTACTTTTTACTAATCCCAATTCAATATACCAACTTCTAATAGTCATGTGAGATGCTTTTAAGTATGGTTCTAATTCTCTATAACTTAGTACACCATGACTATTAATTAATAACTGTTTCTCATTATCTTTTAGTTCTCGTCTTGGATATATTCTTTTCTTTCTTGTCTTTTGTTCTATCCACATAGTTTATATTAATGTTATTTGTTTTTTGGTTTCAAGTACGGATTGTAAATTTTTCTTTGCAAGATCAAAATAACTTTCTTTTAATTCAAATCCTATTGCTCTACGTTCCATTTTTACCGATTGGAATACTTCACTACCAATACCCATAAATGGTGTAAATACAACATCTCCTTTGTTTGTGTATAAGTGTATTAATCTTTCAATGGTATCTAATTGTAAAGGGCAAATATGTTTTTCATCATTTTCATCACGACCATTTCTATAACCTTGCAATGTATTACCATAATCAATATCCATCCAAACAGGGCTTGCATATTTTTGCCACAAATCAACGGGTAAATCGGTATTTGTTACAGGATTATTTCTTTCGCCATCTTTTCTAAATATCATTACATAATCAGGAATACCGACTCTTGACATTGTACTATCTTTTTTAATCTGCTTATGTAGTAACCCTAATGCTTTTGTTCTCTGCATTTCTACAACAGGGTCTTTCCAAATGGTTACACGACTTGCATAAATAAATCCTGCATCTTCAAATGCTTTCAAAAGCAACCCACTAAAATCACGCAAACCAATAAAACCATGTTTACCTTTTTGAATAGGTAAATCCATACAATGAACACATACATTTCTACCTTGCATCATTACTCTGTGAAGTTCCTTAATTAAATAACTAAATTGTGTTAAGAACTCGTTATAATCTTTTGAATTACCCATATCCTCTAAATGAGAACTGTATGTGTAAAGGTCGGCGAATGGTGGACTAAATACCGATAACCCTATACTTTCATTTTCTAATTCAGAAATAAGTTGAACACAATCACCACGTTTAATTTTATACCATTCGTTTTTAACTTCTTCTGTATCGTAATCGGATTTTTTCATTAATTTATTATTTAAGTTAGCGTTAATTGCTTTTGACATTTCATCCTGCATTACTTCAAATTGTTTTTGTTTATTATCAATAGACTGTTTTACATTACTCATTGTATCTGTAGTAATTAAGAATATATTTACTTCATTTGTTTGTCCGAAACGATA
>Ga0364874_10054_pt1 | contig 59298 bp, 54 predicted proteins | sample ExccelAu500001D4_2_FD_206922 | JGI IMG/M metagenome (GOLD analysis project Ga0364874, IMG submission 206922) | Enriched cells from Trout Bog Lake Hypolimnion, Wisconsin, USA - BchlTB.Aug07.5000.01.D4 | ecosystem: Environmental > Aquatic > Freshwater > Lake > Hypolimnion/Profundal zone | place... | reverse complement strand
CCACGTATAACGGTAACTTCATCAAAACGCAGCAACTCGTTCGCGTGGACGAGAGCAACAACTTTATATTCTAGGGGAGTAGGGCGACGCCCTACTCCCAGTCTGTATTGTTAAGTGGACAGCAGCATCTGGAAGCCGGCATTTTCAAAGATCGCCGTTCGTATTTGCCGGCTTCCAGATGCCGGCGCTTGTACTTTGGATATTGACAGATATCTGTAGCTAGCCTACCGATATTGTCTGGAACAGCAGAAGAGGACCAGAGATACCGTGCCGGCGCTTGAGCCGATTCAGTTTTTTCTTATATGTGGAGATTGGCTCCGGTCCTTCTTCTTTGCCCAGTATACATGCCGAAGAGAATCTTGGGTGATCTTTATGATAGTGCCCGTGTACAAGCTCGGCTACATTGGGTTTCTGCTGCTTCATGGTCCATCCCGATGACAACTAGAAAGACAACGAATGAGCAAGGTTGGAATTGATATATCTGAGCCATGGATTGATGCTTGCATCAGGGCAGGTGCTAGATGCATTCCTCTCAGATGCGGAAACGATGGTAAAGGGCGGAACGAGCTACACAAGTGGCTGAAGAAGAACGGGATTACGAAACCGGAGCTATTCATGGAGGCTACAGGGCGGTACTGGGATGATCTGGCGATGTGGGCGTACAAACTCGGATGGAAAGTCACGGTTGTGAACCCCCGCTGCATCAGGAGTTTCGCTGAATCACGACTCAAGTACAACAAAACGGACAAGCTTGATGCGGAGTGCATCCTGCTATTCGCTGAAGGAGCCAGGGAAGGCGACCTCAGGCAATGGCATCCGAGGAGTGCCGCTGAGAGGGAACTTAAGGAGCTCCAAATGGGAATCAATGGGCTTGCTAAGGAGATTGGTCAACAGCAAAACCGACTGAAGTCCGGCATTAAGTCCGCGGCCCTGAAAGACTCCATCAAGCGCACAATTGAGTTCTTGCAAAAGCAAAAAACTGAGCTTGAAATCATGGCAATGCAACTCATCAAGGGCGATCCCAAGCTTTTGGAGCTGTACAAAATTCTCAGACAAATCAAGGGCTTTGGAGACAAAACCATCCGGATGTTGATTGCCAGAATTGACTTCGATAGCTTCACTAAAGGCCGCCAGCTCGTTTCCTATGCCGGATTGGGGACGGCGACGTGGGAATCTGGAAAGTCCGTTAGAAAGAAGGGACACATTTCTCGCGTGGGTCACGCCGACCTTCGGTGTGGGCTGTATTTCCCTGCAGTGGTAGCTATGACACATGATCCAGAAATGATTCAGTTAAGGCAGAGACTCGAAGGGCGAAAGAAGGAGAGCAAGGAAATCATTTGTGCTGTGATGGCAACTTTGCTGAGAAAGGCATTTGCCCTGGTCAGGAACGCCAGGAAGCAAGAAGCCGCCATGGTGGCAGCTGCAGAGATCTGATAGCTGCACAGTTAACACTGGTTCACACGTAATAGCTCACGCCAGAACTTGGGCTGCAGCCGCTTTCCTAGTTGCATACGCCGCCAGGACAACGAGCAGTTACGCGTTCCAGAACTTGCAAATCGGGGCTCAAGCTAAAGAAGCGGCTGCAGCCCAAGTTCTGCACTGGCAACGTACAGGTGAACCGTTTACTCCTCCGATCCCTATCCTGAACACGTGCCAGCCGGCTTTTTGGCAATGGCGGCGCCAGATGATGGCGGTCAAATTAAAAAGAACTCGGGGACAATTAAAAATGAGCTGTTGACTTCACCCGTTGCGTCACCAGAAATCTAACCGAGTATGCTGAGTCTGTTTCACCGGAAATCCTTGTTCCAAGCCCGTCGAGGTTGGTCGAATGGGAGATGTAATGGTTAGAATTTCAGTGAGGCAACGATTCGCAATTCAGGTGTCCGACAAGAATCAGTCAATGTGTCGGCAGCAGGGCTTGGTTCGCAATAGCAGCACGATTGCGTTTGACAGAAGCAGATTAAGCCGGCACTCCAGCGGCTTGTCGCAAGACCACATATGAATTGGCAATCGGCTGATTAGCAGGACGGAGGACTGCTCGCGGCAAGAATCCAGAACCTGCACCAAGATGTCCTGTTGCTGAACGGGCAGAGCATCTGGTTCAAAATCATCAACAACAAGCAGGTTTGCCTTTTTGATCTTGGACATCAACTTGCCCAGGGCAAGCGGAGCTTTTGATCGATAAGGATGCAGGGATGAAAGTCGCAAATAGAGCGCAGAATAGCCTTCTTCAAGAGCTTTGAAGAACAGAGCCGAGGATAAATGAGTTTTCCCGATTCCAGACGGTCCAAGTAACAGGGCGTTTTGATGAAATGAAATCCAGTGGCAAGAAACAAGCTGCTGCAAGGTGGCTGTGTCCAGAGCGCGAAATTTTTCTAAGTCAACGTCGTCTACACAAGCGAAATATGGTGGCAAGCCGGACCCATACGTTGCCATAGGCTCCTCCCTCGCGGGTATCATTTTAATTGTCCGCGGCAGTTAGTAAGCGGGTTTTGAAGCGCAATTACCTACTTGGATGTGCGTTTGTTCCGCTGTCCAGCCGCTTGGGCTCGGTAGCTCTCGCCGTTCAACTCAAGCACGGTTGCATGATGAACGACGCGATCTATTGCCGCCATGGTCGTTACGGCGTCCTTGAATATCCGGTCCCAAGCCGAAAACGGTAAATTGGAGGTGATTACCATGCTCCTTTGCTCGTATCTTTCAGCCATCAGGACAAAAAGCACATCCGTTTCGTCCCTGTCCTGGGGCAGATAGGATATGTCGTCGATCACCAGGCTCTCAAAGCGATCGAGACGCTTCAGCAAGACATTCAGCTGCAAATCTCTCTTTGCTCGCAACAACTCCTGAACAAGAGCGCTGGCTGTTGTAAAAAATGCTTGCCGCCCACGTAAACACCATTCGCGGACGAGGGCAGCCGCAAGATGCGTTTTGCCAGTTCCTGGATTCCCAAATATCAGGATATTTTCGGCTGAATCAAGACAGTTTCCCTCTCCGAGTTCTTTTACCTGGCTCTCGGAAAGCCCCTCAAACCTCGAGAAATCGAAGCCATCCAGAGTCTTTCCGCGAGGAACCTTTGACTGCCGGATCAGCCTTTCAGTGCGGCGATTGTATCGTTCTTCGCTTTCAGCTTTTGAGAGTTGGTAAAGATAACCCACATTATCGATGCGTTCCTTCTCAGCTTGCCGAGCAAACTGCTGGTAGTTGTTCGCAAAGGATGGAAGATGGAAACTGCGGAGCAACGCTTCTAGTTCGGCTTGCCTGGACACTGTGTTTGTCATGTCAGCTCCTTCTGGGTAAATGTCAGTCTTAAAAGGTTGTCGTATCTTCTTAAGTTCGGCTCCAGCACCTTGACCTTCGGAACCTCCGGTTGCCGGACACCGCAGAGGTCCCTCACCTTTTCGCTTGTTGGCGTCTCGTTTTGATCCAGCAGCAGCTGTAATGCGATTGCCACGTCTGTTTCCGTCCCTAGGGCTGCCTGGTGTAGTATGTGCAGGTATTCTTTGTCAGCCCGTTCCTCGTTAGCTTCCCGGAGCCTGTCATACGCCTGTCGGAACACGATCCGCGGAAAGAGCTCGTCGCGGTACTGATAGTTCCTGAACGCGCCCGGTTTGCGAAGCAGATGAAAGATCAGGTGGCGGTAGTTGATACACCTTCCGCCGGCAGGTTTCTTCGGCACTGTCTGGAGCAGGTGCTTTCCATAATAGACTTCTACGGTGTCAAAGTATGCCAGCGCTTTCAGCTTTTGCCCAATGTAGCGGCTTGGAACGGAGTAGGTCGCCCTGCCAACTCTAATTGTGCTCCAGGCACTCACCAATGCCGATGATTCCTGCGGTTCTTTCCACTGGCTCTGGGGAAGCGCTTCCAGATGAGGCAATTCTTCCACCAGTCTGTCTCGACGGTGCCTGTTTCGCTCCCGAACCATGTCTTCCAGATAGGCTTCGTAAGCCTCCCTTGTCTTGAAGTCGCGGCTTCCTCGGAGGCGCAAACGCTGATCCAAAGCGTGCTTAAACAAATCATGACTCTTCTCGACCGACCCGTTTTCGTTGCTTTTCCCCGGATTATTGGCGCTTGGTTCTGCTCCATAATGGTCTAGAAAACATTTCCACCTGACCTGGAAGGCTCCATGCTCCCCGATAGGTACTGCTGCCGCCAGATTGTCAGTCCGGTGTTCCTGTGCAACGGCCCCGAGGTCCGCTACTGCTTTCGCATAACCGGTGGTTAGCGTCTCATAGCTCTCTGTGAAACATACCCAGACAAACTCCCACCTCGAGTACGGAAGCATAAAATGGTAAAGCAGGTGAGGGAAAGCTATTCCATCGATCGTAATCTCCAGTGATGTGCAATGGGTGTAATCGCTCTGGCTTTGACGCCCAGGCTGGATATCCTGCAAGAACATTACCTCCTTTCTTTCTGGTCCTTCGAGCACTCTCCAGTCATGTACTCGCCGCCTCAAAGTTCGGATTTGCCCGACCGCAAATTTTCCAGGATACGACTCCATCAGCCATTCCATAATCGTCTTAGCTTCAAGACCGGAATCTCTGCCAAGCAAGCCCTTAACCTCCAGCCACACTTCTTCAAACGGATCCTTCCTGGTCCTTCCTTTTCGGGGTTCAGACTTGCGTGATTTTCTATTTCCGCCCATACTCAAATATCGCTTTGCCGTGCTAAGAGACATGCCAGCTTTAGCTGCGGCGATCTCGATTGTGTTGACTTGTGCATATTTGAAGAGAATCTTTAATTGCTTTTGGCTGCAGGTCATCAATACACCTAAGAGCGGGACACAGAGCCAGTGTAAATGTCCGGAAAAATGGCCCTATTCTTGGTTGATATGTCCCTGTTCAAGCATGCATATGCACTTGATCCATCTTCATCAGGTTTAGGGTTAACTTTGTGAAAGCCATTGGTTGAATGAACTAAGGCAAATCAGCCCCGGCTCACGACAAACACCAGGAAAATTTGACTCGTACCAGTCTAGAGTCGCAAAATACTCTGGCAGGAAACCGGTCCTTACAGCATTCGCCTTCTCAACGGCAGTTCGCAGGGCTCTTGCTGCAACACAACCCGTAATCCGGCTGGCGACATCGCTCAACCAGTCCTGATGCTCGTCTATTGCCCGGCCGATCCACTTGAGTGTGGACACAGGCGGACAGACTGATGGGTGGTCCTGAGCATCCGCAATTGCGGCTTTTAGATCCTGCGAATACGAATGAAATAAGGCCTCGGAGGCAATTACTTCTGCCGCCTCATCAAACTTCTCAAGCATGATGTAGATGGACACTAACGCATCTGGAATTCCGTCTCTCCATCTCATGTTTTCTCCTTCCTTTAGCGCAAGACAAGCCGTGTCCGTCTAAACGAAGACGAACGCATATTTCTTGTATTGCGAATTGATTACTCAGCCTTTTTTCGCCAGGCAAGTCAACAGCTCAAAATCAATTGACCGCGTGGCTCAATTTCATTGTCCCTGATCACCAGATGCCGGCGAGCCGCCGGCGCTCCAGGCGTTGTCGAATCTTGCGTCGCTTCGAAATGAGTTCGCCAACTGTCTTGCAGGTGCCCAGGTCCGCGACCCAATTCCTAAGTGCACACCACTGGCTTTACCAGTTAATTTTCGGCAAAAAGGCTAAGCGGGGCTTGACAGAAAATAGAGAATCTCCCAGGGGCTACTTCCGCTTACACTGCCGTTCGAAAAGTCTGCGAGCAAATCCTTCGGAAGCGGCGATCCTTGGCTCTCCGGGGAGGACAATCCCGTCCCGGAGAAAGAGATCAGCCTCGGAGAATTCTACGCAGCGTCGTCTTATCGGGCTCAAACGGAATCTTCGGAAATGAAGGCATAGCCTGCTTGTGACTCTCCTGAAACGGAGTGGTGGCAAGGTTCATGTTGTATGCCATAACGAGCAATGTCTCAAGGTTCAGGACATCCAGAACGTTGTACGCGAGCAAAGTTTCGAGAGCCTTTTGATTCTTGTTTCGCTTGTAGTCACTCCAGAGCAGAACTGCAGCGTAGCCGTCCACGTCAGCGAGATCGTTTCTGGCAATCCCAAGCTTGCGCTCGCATGCTTTCAAGCCTCCAGAGTAACCAAGCCTGCGCAAGATAAACATCAGATCTATGTTCGGCTGGTCCATCGAGATATCAAAATAACGTTCAATGAACGGCACATCGAATGATTTGCCGTTGTATGTGACAATGACTTTGTACTTCTTTATGTCTTTCTTGAAATCGTCGAGGTTCTTACTCTGAACGTAAGTGGATATTTCTTTGCCGTCATAAACGGCAATCGTTGTGATGGAGTTTCCATGCCCAAGTCCGGTTGTCTCAATATCGAGATAAGCGATCGAATCACGAAACTCCGGGAACAATCGCCAGTGCAGGGAAGACGGAAGCGCCCGGGCAAAATAGTCGGGATTGTCCTTCCGGAGATGTTCAACAGAGCTTTTTATGAGATCAGAGACGGATTCAGCGCGTTTCCGGCAAAGAGAAGCGTCAGCGTCCAGTAAGGCGTCCCATGAATGAACGCCCGAAGACCATAGCTCCTTCTCACGAGAAACAGTGATACCAGGCAGATGGCAAAAGGTATTTTTCAGCATATGAGCCTCAGAAATTCGTCACGGCGGTAACACGGAACAACAGGCTGTTGGGACGCACGGTGCATTTGCATGATGTTGCACCTTGACCCGGGTGATCTGAAGCCAGGATAGCCGGAGATAGAAAGCCATGCGTTTTACCTGTTTAATTCAAATGTCCCGACGCAGCTAGTTGCATATGGAAGCTATATCCCAAATAGGGGTCACATGGATTAGCTGAGAATAAATGCATGCGACCATGGAGCATCAGGCTCATCAAACCAATTTTCGTCCGGGATCTGTCAATAGTTTTGTGTCAAAGTAAGTTCAGTTTGTAGTCGGTTGTCCTGGTTGCGATTGTAGCATTGCGACAAAAAGTTCAAGAGATTTTTTCAAATTTTGTTCGAGGCGTTGAGCCTCGCTTCTTGACTCAACCGTCCAGGTATCGGCGCCGACCGGAGGGAGGCAGATAGATCCGGCGGCTGTATAGCAGCTGGCAAGGCTTGCATTCATACTGGTACCCTCGCGTCAAATTCGATAGCAAAACGACTTATCGCTCCACCCCAGTCGCGTATCGGCATGGTCCATTTTTTTGAAATGTTTCGCGATGCCAGATACATGACCTTGAACACGGCATCGTCCGTGGGGAATATCCGATGATTCCGACTGGCTTTGCGCAGTGTCATGTTGACCGATTCTACCGCATTTGTGGTGTAAATGACTTTCCGGATCTCATCTGGAAACACAAATAGCGGAATGATCTGGGCCCAGTGCGCTCGCCACGATTTGCTGATTGTCGGATACTGCTTGTCCCATTTCTTCGAGAATGCATCCAGAGCCTCTTTTGCCTGTTCTTCCGTTACCGAGCGGTAGATTGATTTGAGATCTGAGCAAACTTCCTTGCGATCCTTCCAGGACACGTATTTGACCGAGTTTCGAACCATGTGAACAATGCATTGCTGTACCCAAGTCTTTGGAAACGCAGCTTGGAATGCTTCTGGCATTCCCGTTAGCCCATCAACGCAGGCGATGAAAATGTCCTTCACTCCCCTGTTTTTCAGCTCAGTCAGGACACCCAGCCAGAATTTAGCGCCCTCATTTTCCGAGATCCAAATTCCGAGCAGTTCCTTGTGACCGCTGAGTGTGACTCCGAGCGCCACATAGACAGCCTTGTTGATCACGCGCTGATTGTCTCGTACCTTTACCATTAGGGCATCCAGCCAGACAATCGGATAGATGTTTTCCAGCGTTCGGTTTTGCCAAGATTTGAGCTCCTCCATTACCGAGTCTGTCACATTGGATATGAGCGCCGGCGACACATCCACTCCGTAGATTTCCTGAATCTGGCTCTGTATGTCCCTGGTCGTCATTCCCCGTGCGTAAAGAGCCAGGATCTTATCGTCAAAACCGGCTATGCGCGTACGGTTCTTGGGCACCAGGTGCGGTTCAAAGTCTCCATTGCGATCCCGTGGAACCTGGATTTCTGACTCACCTTGCTCAGTAATCACATTTTTCTTGCTGTGACCATTCCTGCGATTCTCACCGCTCTTGCCGGCTCGCTCGTCTTTCTCGTAGCCGAGGTGATGAGTCATCTCACCTTCCAGGCATCGCTCCACCAGCGCTTTCGTGAATTCTTTCAGGAAACCGCCAGGACCCAGCAGGTCTCTGGTGTCTTTGCCCTGGGCTATGTGGTCTTTCACCACCTCATCAATCACGTCTGATAATTTCAAGGCTGTCATGGTTAGAGCTCCTTTCTAGTTGGTTTTGGCTCTTACCTTTGACACAAAATATTTTACAATCTCGACGTCCGGGGTTCTTACCTCTTCAACGGCGAAGGCACGCACGGATTCCCGTGCATGCCTTCAGCCCCACAAACTTCTCTAGTTCTTTTTCGTATCCGTAACGTAGGCATGTAAATTTGCATCAGGTCTGGTCTCGGTCACAGTGCCATCCTTATGCAGCTCTTTCAGGGTAACAGCGCCGTTTGCGGCTTTTTCGCGAACAATCGTGGAACCGCTAGCATCGACAGTCGACTCCGAGGAGCTGTGGTCCGGTCTGACCTCCAGAGTTCTGTTCACATTCCCCTTGCTATCGTAACCGACAACTGACATCGAGCCATCCGGTTTTTTCGTCTCTACACTTTCTCTTGATCCGCTAGCACGATAATGGGTCTCGGTGGAAACTCCGTCCACATCCCTTTTGAACGTACTCATATGTCCATCACGCACTGATGCCCCGGTCTGGTGTCCGTCCGGATAAGTGGTCCGGTTGGTATACCCGTGGGAATCTTTCTCGGAATCAGTAACGGAAGCACCGTTGCCATTTACCTTGTGTTCCTTAAGTGAAAGCTGTTTGCCGGACATATCGGTTGTAATCTCTTTGAAGCTGCCATCCGCTTCCTGTACGTGCTTGGTTTCGGAAACTTGCTGACCATTTTGGTCACGGTGGATCTCTCTGAAGTTTCCATCCTTCTCCGCAATATGCTCCGTTGTTCCGCTCAGCTTACCATCGCTGTATGTGGACTCCTTGTAGTTACCCTCGTGCGCTTTGCCGCGAACGGTTACCGAGCCTCCTTCATTAATGCGGAATTGATCACCCTGGTGAAAGGGATTATCTCCGACTGCCTTGGTGATCCTATGCGCTTCGTCAAGAATCTGCTTGTGATCCCAATCCTTGTGCTGCTGTTGAAGCGCATGGTAAGGACCATGCCCCTTCCCCAGTCCGGGCGAAAATTGATTTTCGGGCTTCTCCGCCGCCAGTTTTTCCATCCAGTTGGCCGGACCTTTCTCACCGCTCATGCCTTTCGCTGCAGCCGCCCTTTCAGCTGAAGTTGTATTGTGCAATTGCTCATGCACTTGTTGGAGTTCCTGATGAGGCTTAGCAGCTTTGCCATCCTTCGGCAATTCATGTTCGGGCTTGATATGGTCATTGCTCATCACCTATTTCCTCCAATACCAGCCAGGTCTCAAATCAATGCGTTATCCGTGAGTAGTCATGCTTCGCGAGACAACAAATCAATCGTTAAGCCTTTCAAGTTCCTTCCTTCGATAAGCTCTGCGGCTCAGGCACCGAGTGCCTCATGAACACTGAAATAGTTTACCCGGGAGAACATGCAAATAGCGTGCGAATGAAGATCAGTCGTCGTCTTTCAGCTGTGGAAATCGCCACAGGTGGAGGCAGACACGAACCGACCACATTCAACCCCAGCAATAAACTCGGAATCCATCCCCATGGGGATGGACTCAAGCGGGTTAATCTAAATCTGTGGGCAGGCGTTTCGCAAAGCTGCCAGCTGCAATTATTTGTCACGAAGGGTGTTCATCGAGCTGTCGAATTCCCAGGCAAAGAAGACGAGTGCATTTTCAGCAACCAGAACCGGACAAGTAGCCTTTTTATTCATGTTTTCTTTTATTGACAGTTCAGAAACGCCGTAGATATCACCGAGAGAGTTAACGAGATCGTCCATGCTTGCTTCCTGGTTCATCGCTCTGTCCCCCAACGCCCTTTCCCTGAAATAAAGTTAACACTACCCATGTGCAAACATCGTGCAAGAAGGCGTGCAATCAGCGTGCAATCGGGTGCGCCCGGGTGCGAACAAGGTGCAAAAAATGGAAAGAAGGGCGGAGACTGAGCCCGGGTAATACCGGTTGCTTTCCCTCGACCATCCGATCACGGGCAATTCCGCAACACCAGGGCTTGCATCCAGTAATTTTCAACGCTCAGTCCTGGCAGTCGGGGGTTTTGCTCTGTTTTTCAAGCGATTGTTTGTTTGCCAGCTCTTCCAAATGGTTTTTCGGATCTGGGAACGGAAGGACAGCCTCAGTTTTTTTATCTCCTCTGCGCTTGCCCGGTTTTTTTTGCCTTAGCCTTTTCCAGCTCAAGCTCCTTCGCTTCAAGCCACACATCCAGCTTTTCTTTCACTTTCAGCAAGTACTGAACGCCTTGCCAAACCAGATCAGGATCTGCCTTCCAATACACATGCACTAAGTGCCGCCGCATCAGGACAGTTCCGTGCCAGTCAATCTCAGTGTATTTATTGTCGTAATCAAAGTCCCTTCGAAGTCTTGACGCGCATTCCCCGACTCTTTCAATGTAATAGAACACCAGATCCGGTAATGCTCATCACTGTCGAGAGCTTCTCTTCCCCCGACGAATCGTGGGTGTGTCTGAATTTTTTTCAATAGCTTCCCGCATGTCGTGAAGCCAGTGCCACTCCTTTTCGGTCGCCCTCTGCGGTCATAAAGCTATTGCATCTTTCAAGACAAATTCACGGATTGAGTCTCTCAGCCCCCGCTCGTCCACCACATCAACCTTGCACTCTAGCAACGCTTCAAGATCTTCCTGCAATTCCCCAAGTACGGAAAAATACCGTAGATCTTTCAGATTCGATGTATCGAGATTGATAAGTATGTCAATGTCGCTCTTTTCGTTATAGTCGCCCCTAGCCACAGAACCAAAGACACGCACAGCAGTGACACCGTGCTTTGCACAAATGTCTTTGATCTCCTGGCGCTTTTCGTAGGTAAGTTCAGCTAGATCCATAACAGCCTCGACATGCTTCCAGTCCCTATTATCCCGTCAAAAACCGTCCTGTAACACCTGCAAATTTCCGGTGGACACCAGCGTTCTTTTTCCGGCCTGCCGCGAACCGATGATACTTACTGTAGGGCGGGTCTGGAGTGCCTCCACGACTCTGGGGACAAGTTGACGGAAATGAGATTTGTTGCCGGAATCCCTTATTCTCCAACCGATTTGGAAGGTCGTCCGTAAATAGTCTAGTAGATAGCAAAGAACCGAGGTAAGGCTTGGCGATAGCGTGTCGACAGTTCGGCAGACACTCCTGACAGAGCAACGGGTTTGTGGTGGACCATTCCAGCCATAGTGCGACCGATTTCAACTAGCCTACCTGCCGACATCGCGCAACGAAAAGCCGCCTGCTTGGGGCGGCTTACAGTGGGTCTCGTTATAGTCGGTACCAGGCTCCTCTGAAGAAGCATGCCGCAGGGGTTCGACTTCCCCGGGATCCACATCCCACCATCATAAGTATTACCGGTGTTTTTACAGCATCCCCGCTGAAACACGTTAGCGGGCAAGTCCAGTGGAACCCGCCGGACAGGTTGAGCCCTTTCCGATCCTCTGGGCAGCGCAAGGCAATTTGCAACGAGCCTCACCGTCAGATACTGGACAGCAGCCTCCACATAGATTTGACCATGACAGTAACCGTAATGACCACCAGCATGAACAGGTTGAATTGCATGATCGGTCGCTGCTCCTCGAACCATTCCAGCCAATCTGCGATAAGTTTCATGTTGGAACCTCAGAATAACCCTGTCCCAATAATAAACTCCGCGACTGCAATATATTTGCACCAGGAAACTTTCTCTGCCACCTGCAGCAGGATTGATCTTCCCTTGCCATGTTCATGAGTTTGGGGCTGTTACAATAGTCGCGGAATCAAGGAGCATATGTCCGTCCGAAACAATAGCGAGAACTGAATTATGAACGACATGATTGATCTAATCTCGAGCCGAATAGAAACGTCCAGCGAATCTCAGCTGCGCCAGGAAATCGCATCACTTGCGGCCGCATTGCGGAGCTCGGCAGGGCGAGGCAATCGCCGGCTAGTGGCTCAGAGCGAGGAGGCGGTGCGACTCAATCCTGCCGGAGCATTCTCTTTCGATTCCTCAAACTCAGCCACTCTCACAGTGAATGGGCAAAGCTGGCGAGCCGGTTGCTTTGAGACCGTGTCAATCGGAGACTTGAAGGATCGCGCCCGGCGCGCAGGCGCCCGGGCCACGACAGCCCGGGCGCGGCTCTGGGTGCTGGATGGCGCAAGCCCGGTTACCGATATCGGCGCTCTGCAGGCTACCACCGGCAACGCGCTTTTTCAGGTCGCGTCGCAATTCAATTGCCTGGAATCCCCGGGTTCACATGTGACCGATGTCGCGGATTATTTTTTCGATCCAACCCAGGGTCCGCGTGCATCAATCTCGGCATTCCCCGGTACTCTGCTTCGTCATTACAGAGCGCCGGCTGATGGAAAGTACTTTGTTCAGCAAACCGACGGTCCGCAGATTGACCTTCTCGCTGACGCTTGCGGCGCCAGGGTGTCGCGCAACGGCTACTTTACGGGGCAAGGGCTCGCGCATCCCAGATCAACTGTCGCTGCTCTTGAAGCCAATTTTGACAAGATTCAAGTTGGAGTCCATGACGATGTGCAGGTGATGCTGGGCTACAACTGGGACGGCGCGGTAGAGGATAGCGAGCATCGCAGGATTGCACAGGTTTTCACCTCTACGGTATCCGGCGGTGGTTATGGTGGGCAGCGTAACCTGGGCGAGTTTTTTCAGCCGGCGAGCCGCCAGTTGCTGAGGGCTGCTTACCTCGGGACGATTCTGGCTGCTGTGTGCCTCGGGCGGCAGCGGGTGGTTCTCACACTTATCGGTGGCGGAGTTTTCCAGAATCCGATCAGCTTGATTTGGGAGGCGATCGCGTGGGCGCTGGACGAAGTGCAGCCGTTTCTGATGGACAGCATCGATGTCGTCGTGAATGGATACAATCTCGGCAGTCTGCTTAACCTGGATAAGGTCATTGTGCCCGCGGTTCGGGGGCGAGGAGGCGCTGTTCTTTTGTTTGACGGCTCGGGTCTTACAGCCATAAGGCGCTAACCCAACTTCGCCGCTAAAGTGGCGAAAGCCGCGCCGGGCGACACACTGACATCTTTTTTAGTCACTAATCAAGAGCTGCCACCATGTGTTTTGGTTGCAGGGCTGCTTACGATTAAGGACTGCCGCCTGAGTGTCTATACGAACACTTCTTCAGCAAACGCTGCCAATTTTGTGCGTTGTGCGCTGAGCTCGTTCTGCTCAACGCCTCGATCCATCCATGTTTTGTGTGGCGACATCGCCTTTGGGGATCTGCAAAGGCTTATAGATAGCTTTGTGGATGCGCTCGGGATTGGTATTTTTGCGAATATTCAGCAGCCGACCATTATTGGTGGGCAAAATAGTAGTTGCTACCTGATGCGTGCGTAGCTCTTTCCTTGCGCTTTCCCACGATACGAACACATTCCGGTCACGGAACATCTTTTCTATCGAAGCCAAAATGTGGTAGGCGAGAATGCAAATTCTTCTCCATCTTAACGAGATCGGCGAGCAACCTTGATTCCTGCTTTTGCCGAATTGCTTTGTCTTTGTCGATGCGCTCCTCGTTTATGCAGAGAATACGCGTCTCTTCCCCAGCCTGCTCTCTCTTTACCTTGATCTTGCTCTTTGTTTGAAATGGATTGGTTTTCGATGTCTTTCTTGCTACCGGGGTCCAGCCGCTTTCATCCTCAAACTCGTCGAGCATCTTGTCGTGCTCGTCATACCTCGCCGCCACAACGTAATGATAATGCCTTGCCTTTATCTGCTCCAGATTCTCTTTTGATGACATTCCGCGATCAACAATTACCATCGGCACTTCGCCGGTTGCCTCAATATCCTGTTCCTGTCTTCGTCTCAATCTCCGATCGATTGCGGTTAATATTCCTGCAACAGTTGTGGAATCGTTGCGATTGCCGGCGTAGATTTCATGCGCTTTTGGAAAGCCTTCATCATCTACTACCAATCCGATCACGACTTGTTTGCAGTCCGGTCGGTGATCTCTTGAGTATCAGTGCTTCGCTTTTTCGTTCTTCTCGGACTGACCTTCAAAGTAGAAGGAACTAAAATCGTAGAGAAAAACAGTTTCTTTGAGATTGAATAGGTCTCTTTCTATCTCGGCAAGATCGCGCTCAATCTTCTCCTTATGCTCATGGATGCGATCCATTGCTCTGTACAGAGTTGATGGCGATAGAACTCTGATTTCTTCACCAAGGATATCGGGTAGCGCCGTGCGCCCGATCCAATCGATCGTTGCTAATTCTGAGCTGGGCTCCACCAACCGATTTATTGTCATGGCTTCAGACAGAAGGCATGTCTTGCTGTCTATTCCGGCGTTGGTCAGGACATCTGTAAGTTGAAGTTTCGTCCACATTTGGTGCCCGACGTGAACTGGTCCGGCTTCTCTGGACGCCTCAAGTCTGAACTCATCTGTATCCACAGTTTGCCACCGGGCATCCTCTTCGGCAGCCTCGTTCGAGCGCTTGTTGGTACCACAGAAGTGAGACAGCATCAAGCAGTTTCTCTCCACCAAATTCAGTCACCATTTTGCATTTTTCGCGTTCGCCCAACGGGAGAATGCGGCTTTTCAGCCTTTCGGTATATATGCCCCCCTGCTGGCTATGTTTACTTGCCGCCAAATAACTGTCGCGGCGAAGTTGGGCTAAGGAAAGCGGTGTCGGCTTTGCAGCCGGAATCCGCAAGCTTTCCGATTCTTGACATATACCTGTTGACTGGAGATTCTGCTGAGTCGAGAAAGAGCATAACAATCCTGATTCGATAACAATCCTGGTTCGACAACAATCGAAGGCAGCATCTAGTGGAATCCGATGCACACGGTGCAACCTCAAAAGCACGATGATGAAAGCAAAAAGCAATTACATCGCTTGACTTCACAAGCACCTGCAAGGTTCAAAATCCGCAATAATGCCTATGCGCAATGAGAAGTTAAGGATCAATAGAGCATGATCCCTGATGCAGCAGTGCTCCTTCATAGTTTGTCTCCGGCAGCTTGCTTGCCTGAAGCTGCTGACTGAGATTTCATTACAAAAACCGGCCCTGCAAAAAACACCACCCGAACTGAATCGCGGCGGTGTTCTTGCTACTCGCTTGGCTGCCTCTTGCGGGAGGCTCGGTATCTATTTGCGCTTCAGCCAATCCTTCGCGTAAATCGGGCTCTCTGCTGCTGTTCCCAGGATGCGCATCCCTGCTGTTTCTGCATTGCCCCTCGGCTCAAAGCGATGACTTATTCAATCGCTCACCGTTTATACATATGAGAATAACAGCGATCCCCCGGTGTTGGAAGTCCCCCGCAAAATCTCTTGACATAGCCGCTTGATCGCTTTGAAATGTAGACCTTGTCCTGCATTGAACGAATGAGTGTGCGATAAGCCTCCCGGGACAGCGGAAAGCCAACAGGAAGCAGAATCTACGCAAACTGTATATCTACCGCACACGAGATCGCCATCAAACAGATACGCGATAGCGGTGGGCAACCTGAATAATGCCCAATTTGCCAGCAGCGGAAAGTTGTGTATATGCCGGGGGAGTTGATATTACCCTTGTTACCCAAAGCGGTGGCATTACCTTTCGCGAATCTGCAATGTTGATATGGTGCAAGCCACCGGGGGTGGAGGAAATCCATAACGGGTTCTCCGCTTGCAAGAGTTGACAGCCATCACCCGGATCGACCTCAGGTGTATAATTCACTGGTGTCTTTTCTGCGTTGCGCACATACTTAGTACTTTGGAGCACTTTATGAACAATGGATGTAAGCACCCGCTGTTTGCGGCAGTGCTTGTCTGCTTCGCTTCAACAAATACATCATTTGCCCAGACAACACAGTGGGACAAATACATCGACGCTGGCATGGCAGCTTTTAAGCAAGGACAATACGCTGATTCCGAGAGATCTTTCTCCGCAGCCCTGAAAGAGGCAGAGAAACTTGGTCCGCAAGATCCGCGGCTTGCAGAGAACCTTAACGATCTGGGACAAGTTTGTTTTGCGCAAGGGAAATACGCCGACGCTGAGCCATACTACAAACGCGCTCTGGCAATATGGGAAAAGGATTCAGGTCCGAATGATCCGGACGTTGCCACAGGTTTGAATAATCTGGCGGAAACCTATTTCCTGCAAAAGAAATACGCAGAAGCCGAGCCTCTCTACGTGCGGGCCAGGGTAATATGGGAGAATGCGCTCGGTCCGGATCATCCGGAAGTTGCCACTGTTTTGAATAATCTCGGAGAGTTCTACAGGGCGCAGGGTAAGTATGCGGAAGCTGAGCCGCTTTTCCTTCACTCTCTGCAAGTCAGAGACAAGGCGGCCGGCGTTAGTCCGCAGGAAATAGCCAGAAGCTTAAATAATCTTTCTTCGGTTTATTCCTTTGAGAAAAAATACGCAGAAGCAGAGCCGCTTCTCAAGCGGTCTCTGACATTAATGGAAAAATCGCTCGGACCAGATCATCCGGATCTGGCCACGGGACTCAACAACCTGGCGTCGGACCTTTACTTGCAGGGGAAGTACGCAGAAGCAGAGCCGCTATTTAAGCGTTCCTTGCAAATACGGGAAAAGGTACTGGGTCCTAACCACCCGCTCGTTGCAGTGACCCTGCAAAATTACGCGGAACTCTTGCGAAAAACAAACAGACAGGAAGAAGCCGAAAAACTGGACACACGAGCCAGTGCTATTCGCGCCGGGCAGAAATGAAAGATGGTCGCCGGGTTACTGGCATACCCTCGATGCGACCAGGAAGCGTACGTTAAAGAATCGTTCAACTGAGACTTCTGACCAGGCGTGAAATATGCGACAACAGGCAATCGTTCAATTGCTCCGTTTTTGATCCAGCTCAGCTTGAGCATCAGATGCCTGTTTGAAGTTGGGGGATTTTTCCAGGACCTTTTTCAGAACGCTGCGGGCGTCATCCTTGCGCCCGATTCTATCGAGAAACCGGGCATAGGACGTGGCAACGCCGGCGTCGTTCACACCTAGTTTAAGACCTGTCTTAAAGACGGCTTCAGCTTCTTTGTTTTTGTCTTTTCTGGATAGTAGCTCAGCAAGCCTTACATAGGCAGGCAAATAAGACGGAAATGCCTTGATTGCTTTGCGCTCGTCAAGAATACCTTCGTCCAGAGCGTCCTTCCCGGTGTCTCCTGCTGCAATAGCCCAACCGAGTCCAGACAGAGCACTGGCTGCGGTGAGAGGATTGCGGCACCCAAAAGAGTCAAACCCGTTGGCACCAATTGCAGCTTTAAACGAATCAATGGATCCGGCTTTATCTCCGGATTCAAGCTTTATATTGGCGAGCGCCAGGTGGGTGTCAGGATTAGCTCCGGCAAGCTGCACTGCTTCGCTTGCTTCAGCTATCGCATCTCGGAAATTGCCTTTTCCAGAAAGAAGCACCGACAATTTCAAATGAGCTTCCGCGTTTTTTGGTTTCAAGTCAATCGCTTTCTTGAAGGACTTGATTGCTTCATCGATGTTGCCGGCAGCCATGTAAGCGATTCCCAGGTCGCGCTGAGCTCCAGAGCTGGTCGGCTTTAGCTCGCAAGCTTCTTTCAAGATCTTTATCGACTCTTGCGATTTGTTCAGGTTGGCATAGATATGGCCTAGAATCTTGCGCGCTCCAAACGATTTGGGGTCTAGCTTGAGTGCCTGCTGTTCCTCGACAATAGCCTTATCATAATCGTCATTATCTACAAGAGTTGCCAGAGCAGCTCCGAGCTGCATGTGTGCCTGTGCATTGTCCGGGTTGCTGCGAATCAACTCGCGCAGCATTGCAGCAGACTGCCTGGCTTTACCCTTGTTCAGCAGTTCGTCCGCTCTGGCGAGCTTTTGTTCCGTATCATCAGCCGCGCGCAATCCTTGCGCGCAAGCCAGAAGCAATGAAAATGAGATTGAGACTGAGAGCATTTTTGTCAGAGTGTTGCTCATCTTAGGGCGCCTCTTGTTTATCGGATTTCAAAATGTGCAGTCCTCCTAAAATCGGGATACTTTGAATCGTTAGAGTCGGGTCGTGCACAATGCTATCAGAATCTCGCAGCTCCAGAGCTACGCGACGGAGGCAGTTCTTGCTAAAATCGGACGTTTTAGCCTTCAAAACACGAAGGACCGCTGCTAGTCATCAAATCGGCGTAAGAATTTCTCTACCGACAGCACCATCTTATATCTGGTCAACTGCTGAACACCCAGGTCAGATTCGTCCTGCAAATGGGAGGCCAGCGGCCGGGTCAAATTTTGAAGGCAGGATAAACGATCCTTGAGACCTTGAATCTCTTGTTTCTGTTCAGAACTCAGCTCCTGTTCCGCTCGATCATTGCCATCATGGCATGCAGAGCACTTGGGTCCGCTATTACCGCTGTCCACATAGATGAAATCTTCTGGAAGAAACACGCAATTGCACTTCCCACAGGCGCTTCCCGTTGATTTGAACTTAGACCAGTCTCTACCAGTAAACCCTAGCGACCTCTGGTATGCGCGGAATTCTTTTCTCTTCCGGGAGCACGCATAGCACTCAAATCCTGCCAGACTCAGCCAGAGGGGCAAATCTCTATCAATAACGTAGGGTGATTTGCATTTCGTGCAGTTGCCCGGGACCTTAGGTACCGAAACTATCCCAGCTGTCAAAGTAGTCAAAAGCTCGTCGTCCTCCGCCTTAATATTCGGTCGTCGTTTGTCGCCGGGCGAGAGAAAGTCCAACCGCAGTACTTTAAGCGTAACACAGAAACCCTCTTGATTGTCTGACTGGCTCTACCGGGATTGCTGCAATGGCAATTGCAGTGCAGCATCCAGGATTGTGCTAAGTTGTCGCAATATGTGTGACTGAAAGCATCAAGGTTGCACTTCCCAAGCTGCACTCGATGATGCGCACGGGCAAGAAAGAGATGTCCTGTCTCTTCCAATTGCCTTGTTGGAACTGCAACCGTTAACTTGTACCGTGTTACCCCTATCCCCTCCAGAATGCACCTGCCGGGAGCACAACTGATGCGAGCCTTTATTTCCGATGACGAACAACGGAAGTTCATTGTGAACGAAGACGAGGACTTCGTGGCTTGTTTCGCGTATGGACAATGGCACGATCACAAAATGTTTGACCTGGCAAAACTGAGAGAACTGGATGTTGACGATGACTTCTATGAAATAGCCCCCATGCTGCGCCAGGCGAAGAAGGCTTTGCTCTATATGTAGAACCATACTGACATTACCCGCGATGCTCTGCAAACAGACTCGAGCCTGGCATCCGGACTCACTTGCCGAGCCTCTCTTCGGCCCACAACAGACAGACAGCCTCAGAGAACTTGCCGCCAGCGGCTCTATTGTCTGAATTGACTGATTGTTTATCTAAACCGTCCTGATTTTGATTCGGCCAGTCTTGCCGAGGAACATCCGACCAAGCTGTTCGCGCGTACACTTTGTAGACGATTGCACTGGTGCCCTGTTTGAGAGAATAGTACGTGCTTGCGGATCACCGGAATTGGCTGCGCAGGAAAACCAGTGCATTGCTTTAGCGATATTTTTGTTTACGCCCCAGCCGTTCTCGTAAAGAATTCCAAGATTGAATTGAGCGGATAGATGCCCTCCTTCCGCGGCCAGTGCCCACCAGTATGCCGCCTGGCTCAAATCTTTCATGTCCCCGTCAAAGTGCAGAAGTCCCAGCCGAAATTGTGCTTTCGTATACCCGAGCAGTCCAATCCGACGATAAATTCCTGCCGCTTCCAGCAAGTCAGGCTTGCCATCCCGGCTTTTCTCAAGGTTTATTGCGCGTTGGTACTCATTGTCGAGAAACTCGGAAGAAAAACTGTGTGCAGTCCTTTCCTTAGTCTTTCTGACAAATTCCCCGAATCCAGTTCCGGCAGATCCATCGTACGGTTTTGCAGTCCTGTCTTCCTTCTTACCGGTTCTATTCTCGCGTTTCCTATCCTTGTAATAATTTTTCAGATGGTCATATGCCCGATTTAGCTCCTTCTGTTCTTCTTCCGCATGCTTCTGAGCAGCAGAACCGGGCACTTTAGTATCCGGATGTGTCCGTCGCGAAAGCGCTCGCCAGGCAGCTTTCACTTCTTGCCATGACGAATCCGTGCTCAGCTTGAGTATGCTGTAGCACTGAAGCAAATTTTCCGTTGCAGCCATCGACCCCCCTCTTCGGAATGAAATTCATCAATCAAATGAGATACCCCAATCGCTTTTCACTCCGAATGAACGCAACAAAACGAGCCGCACTCCGATTGGAACGCGTGCCGATCCAGTTAAGTTACCGACAACGAATGCCGAACCTGCTCATAAGCATCAGGTTACAGATCACGCAAAATGAACCTGAACTGCTATTTGCCGCCTTCTTGAGCGTTGCTCTGACTGGCTCAGACCTGGCGGCAAGCAGCCCGAGTGAGCCTGTTAATCTAAAAAAACTAAAGTGATCGACAGAATCGTTTTTCTCTTTCGATCGCTGTTAGTTTGTATGCCAGATTCCCGCGAATGTACCGGATGTTCACCGATGAATAAGTGCCTGGGAGCCGGCTTGTTGAGAAGTCCTCGCCTGTTCATCTCCGAAAAGCAATGCCGGAAATAAACCCCAGCGGGACTGCACAAGTATCATGATTTAAGTAGTAAGTGAAAAGTAAAATGGCGTTCTGTCAGTTCGCATCGAAACACCGCGGAGCAATCGCGACGACATTTTCCAGCATATTACAGAGGCACGCGCTTGTCAAGCACTAGCGCCTTCGCTCAGGTATCCCGAACACTGGTCATGTTTATGTTTGGGTACACTTGCCCGAGTCAGGCAGAGTAGAGTTCATAAGAAGTAGCATCTCTTTGGAATCCGCAGCCTTCTATAATGTGAACAGACCTTCTGCTCTTGCGGAGTCAGCATGCCGAGCATTCGCAGCCTGTGCCACGAAGTGATAGACTCTAATAGCACACTACGCCGCTGCCTTTGTAGTCAGGTCAAAAGAGATGATTCCAAAAATCGGCGACACCTTCGATGATAAGTACGAGCTTCAAGAAGTTCTCGGGAGTGGCGGCATCGGTACAGTATATAAGGCCCAGCAACTCGACCTGGGACGCACGGTGGCACTGAAAATTCTTCAACAGCACACGGCAAGTGATAAAGAATACCGGGCCAGGTTCTTGCAGGAAGCTCTGGCGCTGAGCAAACTTTCTCATGCCAACATTGTGGCGGTCTATCACCTTGGCGTCACAGCTGATTCAATTCCTTACATGGTCATGGAATATGTGAAAGGACAGAGTGTTCGTGGGCTCATGAACTCTGTCGAGCGTTTACCCGTGCTGCGTGCGCTGAAAATCATTGCTGAGGCTGCCAGAGCTCTGTCATACGTTCACCAGCACGACATAGTTCATCGTGACCTGAAACCCGAAAACATCTTACTCGCAGATCTACCGGAACCGGACACAGTCAAGCTCGTTGATTTCGGTCTGGCAAGACTTCAAAGTTCGGATGCTCAGGGGCAGAGGTTGACAAGAACCGGTGAGCTGATGGGCACCACCGCATATATGAGCCCGGAGCAGTGCCAGGGAAAGGTGGCGGACTTTCGCACCGATATTTACTCACTTACGGCCTGCCTTTACGAAATGCTCGTCGCTAGAGTCCCCTTTGAAGCAGACACTGCTGTCGAAATGATGTACAAACACATCACTGCACCGGTGCCATCGATCGAGTCCACGAGATCGGACCTCTTTAAGACCGGTCTTGACGAATTGATTTTCAAAGGTATGAACAAGGATCCTCAGCAGCGATTCGGCAGCATGGAGGAAATGTCCGGACGAATTGACAATGTGATCAGTCTCCTGGGTACGACAGGTGCCTCAGGCAGACGAGCCATGCCAGTCATCATTGTCGCAGCGAAAGTTCTTGCTGCTCTGATAATTGTTGCCGGCATTGGTGTCGTTGCTTATCGATCGGCGCACAAAGATGCACAGCTCTCCGCCATTTCAGAACCGGCAAAAGCAGAAAGCTACGAAACCAGACAGCAACGTCAGTTAAGCGAAGAAATCAAAAGACTCAAGAAAACTGCAAGCAGAACAATAAGCATTTTCAATGCCATGACGCCGAAAGAGAGGATTGAAAGCGAAGATACCCCATTACTTTTCGCGGTGCAGCAACGACTTGCCGGAGCACAAATGAAATCAAGTTTACGCCAGGATCGCAAGGATGCGAAGGATACATGCACGAAAATAATATCAATCTCCAAATCTCTGGGAAATGACAATCGATTAGCGGCAGGTTACGTATTGAGGGCTGACGCTGAATCAATAGACGGTGACTACAGAGAGGCCTCTCGGGATTTTGATTCGTGCCGGGCAATCGTTCTACGGACAAGCGGTAATGAAAGTTCCGAGTGGATGGATTACTTGCTTCACAGCACCATTTTCAATATCAGACGACTTAAGCTAAGTGAAGCGGAAAATGAATTACGCACAGTCGTGCATTGCTGGGATACGCACAATGACATGAGACCGACAAAAATGCTAGCCCGCAGACAGTTTCTTGATCCTGAGGGACCGGACAGGTATGGATTGCTTGCCAACTGTCTCGGCGCCTTAGAAAAAGCCGGTCCGTTTCCGCCTGCCGATGCGGCTGCAGCACTTTCACTCTCGAACCTTCTAACAACAGAGTTCCGCGAATTCAGGATGACAGACGCTGCCCGTCGGAGCATGAGCATTGCACTCAAACTGCTGCCCACAATTCCTGCTTCATACAGCTCACTGAGAGCCCAAACCGAGGCATTGCTTAAAAGTCAATGATGACCTTCAGGTGACCATTTTTTTGTTCAGACAAAATGTCTGAAGCAATGGATCTACGTCCGCAGGCAGCAGCGAGCCGCCTGTGAAAAAACTCAACACACAGTATAAGGATGTGCAAGCTTCACACGTTGGCGCGATTCGCCTGCTCGTCGTCAGGTCGCATCAGGACCTCCACATCTGATAATCAGCAGACTTAACACGGATCTGAATTGAACTCCACCATTGTTATACAATTCAATCTGTCGATTGCATTGATATCAAAGGTGAACAAGATCACAAGCCAAGTGGCAGTATGCAAGAGGCAGCTAAAGGAGTCACAGAGATGAGCGGTGAAATTCAGAGACCAGGGCAAACCGATGTCGTCTTACTATCAAACGAAGAAAGTGTTTCTCGGGTGCTGGTGCTTGCGCTTGAGAATCTCTGGGAGGCAGTGAATGAACTGACGCGATTGAGGCAAACTCATAAGGAAAACTACTTTGTGACTATGTTCGGCTCTGCCCGCATAGGCATCGGCAGTCCCGTATACGCCCAAGCCAGGGAACTCTCGGAAGCACTTTCCAGACTGGGTTGCGGCATCATCACCGGCGGAGGGGCGGGACTCATGCAGGCGGCGAACGAGGGTTCGTCGATCGCCACGGGTGGAAAATCCGACAAATCAATAGGCATACGAATTGATTTGCCTCGCGGAGAAGGTCCTAATCCTTTCGTGGGCAGAACCTTTGAACACAAGACATTTTTTTCGCGTTTGCACCATTTCGTCATCGCTTCCGATGCATTTGTGGTGCTGCCTGGAGGCATCGGTACATTGCTTGAACTCTCCATGATCTGGCAGCTTTTGCAAGTACGGAAACTCTACGACACACCTCTCATTCTGGTGGGTGATATGTGGCGCGGTCTTGTCGATTGGTCCGGACAACACATGATCGATCCCGGCATGCCGCTTGCTGATCCGGTCGATCTGGAAATACCAACATGTGTCAAGACTGCTGCAGAAGCCGTGGAAATAATCAGCAAGCATTATGAACGCTGGAAAAATATCCAGTCGCGAAAACACCCGGAGTGATAATTTAACAACTCTAGATTTGATCTGCGCTCATCTCCGGGTATAGAGCTAGAGCTACCGGAGTATAAAATTATTGGAGTGCCCTGCCATGCCATATGAACACAGAGCAGAACTGGTCAATCATGATCTAGCCGCGCGTACGGGTAACCATGTAACTGTTGGCACATGTTTTGCCTTTGTTAAGCCAGAGCTCTTTGCAAACCCTGCTTTTGCCTGGCTCTCAAACCTGCTTGATCACAAAGTGACCTCTCGCGTAAGTATCGTGAATCTGCTGGATCCGAAAGGCACCGAACTGGCAGGCTTAAGATTAGAAGCAAGAGCTATCGGGAGGATGGACTTATCAAGCATCACTTCAGACAAGTCACTGTATAAAGCAGATGAAGACACTATCGATCTGTTGTTGCTCAACCCTCCACTGGCGAACTCGCACGCCGTCGTGAAAATTCTATGCAACGGCGCCCTATATTCGCAGCATGCAGTGGAGATTGGAACGCATGGAGCCGCTAAGCTCACATTGCAGGATCTTCCGGCAGGGGACTATGAAGTGCATTTTGATACGAGCATGAACCGGGAACGTTACTGCAAATTCACTGTTGCGCAATACAGGCTCGTGCCGCTCGTAGCGGCGCTCAAAAGCAGGCAGATGCGCTCTGAAGGCAGTCTCGACATGATGGTTGCTCTGAGTTCATTTGGAACAACTGTGACGGGGGCGGTTTCCATCGAGGTTTTTGACCGAGGCGTGCGCCAAACAACGCTGAGAGAGAACGCCCTGGATGGGCTGCTGAGATTGACAGTGCCTCTGACAGGCGACGGTCCTCATTCGTTGAATTTTCAATTGCTCGACGATCCGACAAAAACAGCTTCTTTACCCATCATCGGCAGTCGCGCCTCCGAACGCTCACAGACACTCTTCAACCCTCTTGGTACGGAGATCTTCGCTTCACTTTTGCCGGCAGAAGGAGCATCTGAGGTCCGTGGGCTGTACCTCACCGAAGGAGGACTTTGCAGCACGCCGTTGCGAATGGAATTAGACGAGAACAAACGTCCAATCCTGAAAACTGCTGCTGCAATAGCTTCGCTCCTGGTTCTTTCAATTGATCCGAACTTTCCGCGAGCCCGGGCAGACGCAGCTGATATTGCTAAAGTCGTACATCCAAGCGAGTACGACGAGAGTTACAGGGGCGCAGTGCGCCTTTTCGAAAGGGGTCTTTTCGAGGACTCGCTTCGTCTCTTCAGTCAGGCACGCTCACAACAGACCAACCCGCACCCATACTATGCCTACTACATAGCTTGCTGTCAGTCCAGACTTGGACGCAAGGAACTGGCCGTACAGCAACTCAGGCAGTCAATTTCTGATGGCTGGAAAGATTTTGCTCACATGCAACAGGACAATGATCTCGAAGCATTGCATGGTTATCCGGAATTTGAATCGATGAAATTGGGCGGCTACACTGAACACAGATTTGAAGACCTTGCGGCAAATCAAGTCATCGAAATCCCGGTCCGTAAGGCTCTGACAGTGCTGGCTATGGCTGCAGTAATAAAGAACAAGTGCTGGGAAGGCTGGACAAGTTTTATCACTCCTGCAGAAATTTCAGTGGCTGTCGAAAGCGAAGCCGAATTCAAAAGCGGTCACTCTCTTGAACTGAAGCTTAAAGTGACAGGTAAAGCAGCCGGCAACGGCGCTGTCTGCGTTGGGGATTGCGCAGCTTATGTTGTCGTAAAGGATGCACGACTTCTCAGCCAGGACAAACCTGAGGCTCGTCTTGCTGCTGCCGTCAAAGATTATGTAGAGTCGGAGTCAAAAACACTTCGGATCGCTTTTCCGGAGGACACGGTAGCAACTATCGCATCGACTCTTCAGCAGCGCTCTGCCTATCCTGCCGCGTCGGCGTCTGGGTCTGCACCAGTGTTTGGCGGTAGGGGAGGCAGCCTGGGTTCCTGGGGAGCCGCTTCGCGCGCTCCGGGGATGATGCAGGACACCTGGGGAAGCGCTAATGAAGCTGTTCAGGGAGGCAGCCAGGACGCCTGGGGCTCACAGGTAGAGCGAGCAGACGATCTGACCTTTGGACTCTCACAAACCGGGCAGGGAACGCCGCCGCCTCCTTCAGCATTCAGGCTTGAGCGCGCGGGGTTCAACCCACCTTCACCAACTGCACCACGGAGAGCAGATTCAGAAGACGACCTTCTGGCTACGAGCGTCCGGATGCGATCACTTGCCGGACATTCGCCAGCCGCCGCAGCGGCACCGGCCGGACAAGCTGCAGCCGGAGCGCCGGCGGCCGCCGACCATTTTGGAGCGGACGGCACTGCTGTGCAGGCGAGAGGAGGCTCCGTCTCCGACTTGAGTGCTGAAACATTGGCAGTTCAGAAAGGACACGAACCCGAGGTTATTCATGCGGATTTTGTATTGCTTGTGAATGGCGAGGCAACGCTTGTGCTTCCTTTGCCTCTGCAAGAATCTGATTATGTAGTGGAATGCTTTGTAATATCTCAATATCAGTGGTGTGCAACCGATGCCAGATTTCGTGCCATATCCGATCCTCTTTTCGAATTCACTTTGCCAAGATTCGTCGCGGCCGGTGAGGTCGCATCCTCCTGGTTGCATGTCGGCACGCGCTCGCAGGAACTGACATGCCGTCTTTATCACAACGACAGGGAGCTCGAGCTGAAGCTGGATCAAAAGCCTTTTGGCAAGACTGACAAAATAACGCAACCTCTTCTGAACCTCAAGTTCGAAGCTGGTCCGGGAATATATAGGGCTGTTCTCAGCGACGGCGATGAAAAGCCCGTGTCGGAGATCGAGCAAACAGTTGACGAGCCGGGCAAGCTCAGACGGAGGGTGAGAACCGTGCGTCTGCTGCGCGAAGGAGACAGTTTCGATCTCAAAGAGGACGACTCGCTCACAGCGATTCGCTTGCTGCCGGGGATCAAGCAATCGTTCAACCTGCTGATCGACGCCACCGCCGATTACAGTCATGCCTGTTGCGAGCAAACTGCAGCTAAAGTCCTTTCGGCTTGCGCCATGTTCATGTTCTCCGGTGATGATCGGAAAAGGCGTGACCGAGCGGCATCAATCATAATTGCGGGACTCAAACGCGAAGAGAAGATGTGGCTGCGCTCGCGAGGATTCAAGACCTATCCTGAACGACCGGACGTTGCAGACATGCATTACGGTCCACAGGCGGCCCAGCACCTGGCCAATCTGTCCCTGCTGGATGCCGAGAAGAGCGCCATGAACAGGGATTTGCTTGAGGCAGTGCAAAAGGGACTGCAGATGTCTACCGATGCATTGTCTGCGTACGGCATTGTGTTCCCACCGCGGCAAATCAGCTCGATGCAAGATGCATACAACGCCTGCAGGTTTTCAAACAACGGTGTAACACAACAAGCACTGGATTATGTTCGAAGCAAAACAGGAAACCCAGATAAATTCCTCAAAGAGGTAATCTCTCACCCATGCTATGGATACGCAGTAAACAGCAGAATCGAGGCTGCCTACGCGTCAGCCGCTCTGATCAGGCAGCATCGCACCGGCGACCTCAGCACGGCGCTGGCACTGACTAACCATGTCGTAAAATCTTTCAACGAGCAGGGCAGGCTGTATTCCACCATCGATTCGGTCGCAGCAATTGCGCTGTTTGCGGAACTCATTCAGGCAAAAATTCTAGGCGGCGCCGCCAGAGTGGACATCAACGGTATCATCCAGAACATAAATGAAGCCATCAGCTCCTGCGGAGAAATCAAGTCAATCCGCTGCGTCGAGGGTGTCGTCGCCATCGAAGTGGAACGAATTGAGGAAGAAGACTGGTCGGCATTCGATGGTCAGATTGCACTCAGGGTAGCTCTGGAAAAGAATAGCCAGCCCCAGCGCTCGTTCAAACTCGGCGATCAGGTCAATCTGAGAGTCCGGCTGGAACAGGGATACAAGGAAGGCGATCTCTTGTGGCTTTGCCTGCCCGACTGCCTGTCGCGCGTTTTCGGCGGAGGGCAAGTGAAACTCTTCTCTGTCGATTTTGCCGGAAAGACGGAACTTATAATACCACTGGCGGTGACTGGCTGCACTGATACCGGAAGCGGACGACAAGGTCGGCAAAACCTAGCCCTCTGTGTGCGAAACATGTTTGAAGAGGAGCGCGGGGCCAATCCGGGTTTGATTGCAATCTCTGTCTCTACCAATTGAGAGCTCCGTTCGGCTCGTTCCTGTTCCTCAGTAAAGAGCAGTCAGATAATAACTCCGTGTAATAACCAGAAACCGCATTTTGAGAACTTGCTTGAATCTTGCCGTTGTCATACCGAGTAAAGGGGGAAAGCTTTTTCAGGTTTTTCCAGATACTTCTGAGAGATAATGCTATTGAAGCAGGTCACCGGAAATGAGATCTCCTGTCCAGCGTTTCACGAACAGGAAACATAAGTCCAACATAGAATGGAGAAAACCTCAAGAGTAGCAGCACCAAGAAAGGGGATAGCCTTTGCTCTTCTGGCATCGCTTCTCTTTGGCGCAAGTACGCCTCTGGCCAAGCCTCTCTTGAATCAAGTGCCGCCGGCTCTCTTAGCGGGGTTGTTTTATCTTGGTTCCGGTCTAGGATTGGCCCTGTGGAAGGGCGTCTCTGTCATGTGCAAGCGAAAAGGGAATGCTGAAGCACCGTTGCGCAAGTCCGATATAGGTTGCCTGGCGGGGGCTTTCCTTGCCGGGGGATTATGCGCGCCAGTCCTGCTGATGATGGGTCTTTCCACGACTCCAGCCTCCACTGCATCTTTGCTGCTCAACCTGGAATGTGTATTCACAGCGCTGCTTGCCTGGCTTGCATTCAGGGAAAACTGCGATCGGCGCATTGTTCTGGGCATGCTCTCCATCGTGGCTGGTGGATCCGTATTGTCCTTCACTTCCCAGCCAGGGCAAATGCTGACTGCCGGCAGTGTGTTTATTGTTGGCGCCTGCTTTGCCTGGGGACTGGATAATAACCTGACACGGCAGGTTTCTCTTGCCGATCCGCTTCAGATCGCTATGCTCAAAGGAACGGCTGCCGGCACGGTTAACGTGTTTCTGTGCCTTGTCAGTGGTATCAGGATACCATCGTTCACCACTGTGTTATTCGCATCATGCCTGGGGTTCTGGAGCTACGGCGTGAGTCTTGCCCTTTATGTTCTTGCTCTGAGGTATATAGGTTCGGCCAGAACCGGTGCCTATTTCTCGCTGGCTCCATTTATCGGCGCGGCAGCGGGCATTGTCTTTCTGAAGGAGCAGCTAACAGTTAACTTTGTTGCTGCGGCGACCTTGATGGCGGCGGGTATCTGGCTCCACCTCAGCGAGAATCATGATCATGAACACCAGCATCATGAGCTGGAGCATGAACACAGTCACGTTCATGATGAGCACCATCAGCACGATCACGGAGAATGCGATCCACCTGGAGAGCCGCACAGCCATTTACATAAGCACGAACCCATGCTTCACAAGCATCCGCATTTTCCGGATGCGCATCATCAACACAAGCACTAATAGTCCGATTCATAATCAGATTCCTGATTATGGCCGACCCGGATTTCCGCTAAGCCCGGAACCCTTCTCGAACTTTATAGCACAGTTTCCATAGGAAGGCACGCCTAGCAGTGAGCCGGCTCTGCCTGAGCAAGTGATATTTTCACCATTGCGGGGGAATCATATCGCAAAATATCATCGTCAATTGTTTTCCGAAAGCCGCTGCACTCTCGAAGCAACGTTTCCGGAGTCCAGCGCTTTCTATCTACTATGCACCAGTACCAGCCAAGATAATTTTGAAGATATTTCCTCGAAATACCGAAAAATGTGGTTCGAACATATTCAATGAACGATTCAACAAACGCTTTCACCTGTCCCTCGAGACAAACTCTCGCAGAGCCTGGAGGAGTGGGAGAAGGAGTAAGGGAAAATCTATCTCCAGAATTTCGTTTTATCAATCCTTTCAACTCCAACACTACAACCGTGGCCGCCAGGTTGCCCATGTCTACAGCTGTGCATTGGCGGAGGGTGTCGAAATCGATCGGCTCGGTTGATATGGACTCAAATACCAGTCTTTCAAGATCGCTCAGTTCCTTCTTGCCAACAACACGGCCCAGTTCCTTGCTTTTTCCACTTTTGAGCTCGCTTTTTTCAAGTGCGGGCATGCCATCTGCCAGGACCGGGTTTGTGTGCTTTTCCAGTTCCGCAGTATGCTGCTTCTCGATTTCGAATTGTTCAGCAATGGGAGGTTCGCCGGCCGGAGTGAGGCGGCTGCGCTTTCCAAATGTAAGGATGAATTCTCCGGAGGATATTTCCGGCAGCTCGGACATGCTGCTTACCACCACCAAGCTGAGTTTTTTAAACATGACCTGAGCAGAGGCAGAAACAATGTGAGCAAGACGAGCAAATTCAGAAGCATTGAGTCTCACACCTCTTCCCATGAACAAAATGGCGCCGAGCCACGGTCTGGCTCTCCGAATGTTGTGGAAAAATGTGCCCGCAAGAGTGTGTGCTTCCTTCTTGCATACATTGCAAACTATAACTCTGGAATCTTTTAGCTTTCTTATTCTCTTAGAACCGCATTCAAGGCACTTTATACAGTGTCCATATGCAAAACTGTACAACGCCTCGACGCAGTCTTTCTCCGTCGGAAACTCATTGGTGAACTGCTTCCAGTGATAACACGCTCGTTCCCAGTGAGAGGCGGAAACAGGCTCAGAATCACAATTCTGAATTCGAAATGGAGGAGCGGTTGTCATACAGATCTACTCCCTGCTCTAACAGTTCTATAGACGTATGTAGAGTACAAAAAGTTCAAATGAAATCGCTAAGACAGCCCCACTGACATCGCCCCACTCCCATTTTTTCGCCCAGCTCTGAAAATGAACTGATATCGGTTCGTTCCCAGAGACGGTCAAGCAAAGGGCGCAGAACTGCCAGGTTTGGCGAACAGCGGACGCTTGGATTTCTCGCTGACGCTGCCACGGAATTTCTGACAATTCAGTTGCGGCAGATTTTTGCTAACCATTGATGTATTGGGACCAATCTGCTATCTGCATGTGGCATGCCTGAGCGAATCCTGGGCAAAGTCAATCTGCTCTGAGCTGCCCCACCAGCTTCACTCCAAATGTCCTGATCTAACCTTCCTTTGACCTTGTCCTCAGCGACAGTCATAATATGCTGCGCACACACGCTTTTTCAAAACAACATAATGCTCGCGCAAAGGATCAGTGATGAAGGTAAAAATGATTTTGCCGGCCTTGACAGAATCAAAAAGTCCATTCTTCAGACCCATCAAATATTCACTTTTCCCTCCAATAGGGCTAGCGACACTGGCCGCCTACCTCGCACCTGATGACGAAATATGCATTGTTGATGAACATGTCGAAGAACTCGCTTTTGACGACAATCCTGACCTGGTTGTAATCCAGGCTTATGTCACTTCAGCGTACCGTGCCTATCGTATTGCAGATCATTATAGAAGACAGGGATCTCATGTCGTGATGGGAGGACTACATGTAACATCACTTCCGGATGAAGCGGCTGTGCATGCGGACACTCTTATTCTGGGCCCGGGAGGTGATGCCTGGCCACGTTTTTTGTCCGATTTAAGGGACAAAAGGACCGAACCGCGCTACGTCGCAAAAACGCGTACGCTGGAGGGCAAACCGCCCATCAGGCGTGATTTGATCAAAAGAGAAAGATACCTCTGCCCTAACTCCATTGTCGTTTCTCGCGGATGTCCACATAGCTGTGATTTTTGTTATAAGGAAGCATTCTATGGTGGCGGCAAGTCGTTCTATACGCAGCTTGTGGACGAGGCCTTGCGCGAAATTGAGCGGCTCCCTGGAAAGCACATTTATTTCCTGGACGATCACCTCTTCGGCAATGAGCGGTTCGCCGGCGCGCTCTTCGACGGCATGACTGGCATGGGCAAGGTTTTCCAAGCGGCAGGCACAGTGCAATCGATTTTGAAGCCGGGATTGCTAGAAAAGGCGGCGGCAGCCGGCTTGCGCAGCCTGTTTATCGGCTTTGAGACACTTGATTCGTCCAATCTGGCGGAGCACGATAAATATCAAAACTTGAATCGCGACTACGACGCGGCCATTGCACGCGTACATGGTTGCGGCGTGATGGTTAATGGAAGCTTCGTTTTTGGAATGGATAATGATGATGTGAGCGTGTTTGATCGCACAGTCGAGTGGTCAGTGACTCGGGGCATCGAAACAGCGACATTTCACATACTAACGCCCTACCCGAGCACAGAGCTGCACAAGCGCATGTCTGCCGAAAGCAGGCTTTTGCACAGAAACTGGGATCTCTACGACACCCGGCATGTTGTCTACAAACCAGCCAGGTTGTCTGCAGAAGAGCTAGAGCAAGGATACTGGCACGCCTACAAAGAGTTCTATTCCTGGAACTCTCTATTCAGAAGCGCAAGTACAGAATCTAATTTCCACGCTAAGATGCGACATCTGACCTATGCAGGTGGCTGGAAAAAGTTTGAACCAATGTGGGATCTCCTCATACGCTTTCGACAGGTAACGCGAATGCTGCCCATGCTGGAATCGGTTCTTGCAGCATTTGGCCGCTACCAGTCACCATTATTTTCCGCAAAGAATCCCGAACCGGTACTGACGCTTCGCTGAACTGCAGCAAGACAGGCAAGTCCATCCGGACTCCGCAGGCAAGATACCTTGAGCGGACGAGCCAGACACCGAATCGGATGCGGTCGCGCCCATAACACGATCATGGTTAAGATGCTACTAAATTGCTGCGCCTTTGCACGACGATAAGAAAACTTATCGTCGCCATTTTCTTCACCGTTTGTTAACCCATCTTTGCCAGACTCTTCTTCAAAAGGGCATTCTTATTGCCACGGTATCCCGCAACCGAACCAACTTATCAGCTCAGCTACTTTCCACCAAACAATAACTCCGATTCCCCTCAGGGAGAACTCAATGAACACCCGCACAGTGTCCATGTATTTCCTGGCATCACTTATGTTCGTCTTTAGCAACGCCATACCGACATCAGCTGCAGCGGACACACTGGAAGAAAGCGCTCAACTCTCGGATATCGACAACGTGTCAAGTGAGTTGCTTGCAAAAGAAATTGAATTCTTGAAACTGAACACCAGACTGAAGCTATATTTGTTACCGCACAATCCATGGTCGGCACGGCGATCCGCCGGTATAGGATTTACAAACGGCACGCTCACAGCCGCGGGGGCCCTCATGAATGGAGTCGGACGCCTCCATTATCTTTACGCACCCGCTCTAGCACCAACTCCTCTCTTTGAGGATGCCGGCATTGTACGCTTTCTAGCCAACGGGCTCAGCGCTGGAGCTGCGATCTTTGAATCCTGCAGCGACGCCTGTGCGGATATCAAGGAGCGCGGACATGGCGTCAGCCTCTCAATGATGCACGACCGTGCCCTCGTTTTGCAACACGACATAGATGAATTGTCATCAACGAGGCGATCGCTCATCTTGTCTAGAAACTTCCCGACCGAAAAGAAGGCAATTCTTGACCAGGAAGGCAATGTGCTGACCGATTTGCGCAATGCCGAAACAAATGAATTCGCTTCCTGTTTTGCGCAAGCAAAAGGAAACAGGACCTCGCGCAACCTTGGCTACACGATTAGTATCGCAAGCAATATAGGTTCAGGAGCGGGCACATTAGTAGGCATAGAAGCAAATCATCTCCATGGATTAAGCAAAGTTCGCAGAAATCACATGGGCGGCGTTGGAGGAATTTGCGACATTGTTTCCGGCTCTTTGAACGTGCTTGCTCCGATTGCAACAAGGGGTGGCGCTGCGATCGAAAGACATTTCTGCGGAAGCAAGATTTGCCAAGAACTGGACACTCAACAGTCATCTACTCTAAAGAGTTTGCTGGCGCATCAGAAAGCAAATGAAACCGCGCTTGACGGAAGTCCTCTTCTCGATTTGCAGGGTGTAATCCTGAGAACTGCCTCTCTGCATGCGGTAAGTACTATTCTTGAGTCGCGCAACTCGATGCGCATTTCGGAGCAATCAGCGGCAAGAAACCGTTTTTTTGAGAACCTTGCTGTCGCTGCAATTGCAGGCGGCAGCAAGATCACTAATGGTATCGGCGGCACAGTCGGCGCATTTGAGTTTCCCAGAGATTCTTATCACCGTTTCGAAGTGCAGGGCGGCACGGCAATTGCCTATGGAGCAGGCAATACCTTAGCCGCAATTGAGACCGCGCGCGTTCGCCTCACAGACGAATTCACGACCGGCAAGGCTAAGAGATCAAGAACTGGTAAAGAAGACCTCTTGAACCGGCAGTTGAAGGAACTTGAGTCGCTGCCAGCCGTTCCGCAGCTTGCCGGCAGTCCGACAAAACAGACTATGTAACCGAATGAGCAGACGCCGCGGAATAGACAACACCTGTAATTGTGGAGGAGACCTCAGCTCATGTCCGTTCAGCCCATATACATGCCCGAATTAACCGCCGGCTTTGCAGTAGCCCTCGCGCTTGCCTTCGATTTTGTCAATGGATTTCACGACACAGCCAATGCGGTCGCAACAGTGATCTACACAAAAGCGCTTAAACCACGAACGGCTATCATAGCAAGTGGATTCTTTAATTTCCTGGGCGCAGCACTTGTTGGAACGGCCGTTGCCAGGGTAATTACACATATCATTCCGCAGGACAGCATGTCGTTGCTGCTTGTCGTATCTGTACTTATTGCAGGACTCATCTGGAATCTGCAAACCTGGTACTACGGGCTTCCGGTCAGCTCGTCGCACTGCCTGGTAGGCAGCTTGTTCGGCGCAGGAATTGCAGCAGGCGGCTTTCACGGCGTCAATTGGGCGGAGTTGAACAAAGTTATCTCGGCGCTACTCCTTTCCCCACCGGCCGGTTTCATTGGCGGAGCTCTTCTGACCTGGCTTGCCTTGAAACTCCCTGGAACAGCATCGGGCAAAGGACAGGCAACCTTTATGCGTTGGGCGCAGATCGGCTCTTCGGCTTGCGTCAGCTTCAGCCATGGTGGCAACGATGGACAGAAGACGATGGGAATCATCACTCTCATCCTGGCAATCGGTTTTCCGACCGCAGGATATTCCATGAACCATGTCCCCTTCTGGGTGATCGTGGCTGCAGCCCTGGCGATGGGAATCGGCACCACGATAGGAGGCGGGCGCATTATTCGCACAATTGGAGAGAAGATCTCTCGTGAGGAGCTGTGCTACTCACATGGCTTTGGTGCGGAATTCAGCACGGCGCTGATCATATCCCTGGCATCCTTGCTGGGAGCGCCAATCAGCACGACGCACACTCTTAGCTCGGCAGTTGCCGGTGGAACGATATCAAGCTTCGGGGCAAAGAAGCTGAACAAACAAACAATTCAATCAATTGCCCTGGCATGGGTACTGACCTTACCAGCCGTAGCATTGATTTCGGGGGCAACATATACCGGACTTCACTACTTCTTGCCGCATTCACTGAATATGAAAATGCAAAACCCAGCGCAAGCGAAACCGGGATTCTCGCGACCGCTACGCTCTGTGATGCCTGTGTATTTGCCTGTCCGCTGATTTCACCGGCAATCGGTCAGCAAAACGGTAACGACAGCGCCAATCTGCGTTTTGAGTGGCTGCTCCGCTCGTGCCATTGGCTCTTCCGCCGCTCATGATATGGGAGAATTCATAAGTACTGACCGATCTCAGGTGCATGATCTCTGATAAATTGAGTCTTGTTTGTGAAATAGGCGGTCAATGAATAACGAAACAGGGGCGCCTGAAGTTATCGATTTTGGCGAGTTGCCTCCTCAGTACAAAATACTGAGGCAGGTGGGCAGGGGAGCTTCCGGAGTTATTTTTCATGCAAATGACATTCAGATGGAGCGCGAAGTTGCCATAAAGATTCTGACTTACAGTCAGGATGCCGACCGTGGCAGCTCTGAGCGTTTTGAAAGAGAAGCGCGAGTTCTAGCCGGTTTGAATCACCAGAATATCGTCAGGATCCTGGCTTCCGGCTTCACTTCAAAGAAACATCCATATCACGTTCTGGAATGGGTTGCCGGTGAGAATCTTGCTGCCAAGCTGCAACGCGAGCCAATCTTGCCGATGGACTTTTTCTTAGAATTTTTTTGCCAGGTTCTGGAAGGACTGACTTTTGCCCATGCAAACAATGTACTGCACCGGGACATCAAACCATCCAATTTGATGGTTTGCGAGCCGGATGAAAGCGGCTGCCTCGCCAAAATAGTGGATTTTGGAATTGCTCGAGAAATATCAAAGAATCCCGACTCCAAGACTTTGACTCAAACAGCTCAACTGCTGGGCTCTCCCGCCTACATGAGTCCGGAGCAGTGCCGGAGCTCACCTGCCGGGAGAGCTTCGGATATTTATTCTATTTCTTGCGTCATGTATGAATGTCTGGCAGGACAAGCGCTGTTTGATGGAAAAACGGACATGGAGATCATGTACAAGCATTTGCACCAGCCGGCGGACTTGCTTGACTGTTCTGATGAGGGACGGCGACTGTATAAGCTTATTGCCTCCGGGCTGGATAAAGATGCGGACAAAAGACCTCATGCGCAGGAATTTCTTGCCGAACTATCCAGAACCAGAAAAGAGCTGACCGGTCGGCTGCACAAAATCAGCACTCGCGTTTTGAAAAAGAGAACTTGCTTGAAAGCGGGTCTTTTTCTTGCCGCAATAGTCCTCATTCTTGTCGGTGCCTTCGGCCAGGGCGTGCAAAACTACGGGTCTCGTCGAAGCGTTGTGCCTGGAGAAATGTCCGGAAAAGAGTGGTTAAGAAAAAAGCAATTGGGACAAAAATTTAGTGAGCTAGATTTCGCGGAGAAATCTGCCAAGACTTCGCAGCGAGAATTTGATCGTGCTGCTACGGACCTCGAAAAACATGATCGCGCCTTGCCTCTGGTCGAAAAGCTGCAGGATGTGGCTGACAGAGCCGGCGACGTAAGAAAACACGATGAACAGGAATCTGCATTGAAACGAATTCTCAATCTCTGTCCTTTGCTTTCTCCGGAAATGTCTGCTAAAGTCCAGGTCTGGACTCACAGACAGCTTAGCAACATCTATTTTCAAAGGAACAGCAGTGCAGCTGCAGACGAACTAAGAAAAGCTCTGGCTATTGCAAATAGCAGCGGCAATAAGGATTCACAAGCACAAATCTACTCGGACATGGCAGGGCGGGCAGCTGCTGAAAATCTTCTGGAACGTGCAGACACGTGCATTACCAAAGTGATCGAATTACTTAGAGCAACTAGCGACATAAAGCAGGTCGTCAACGCGCCTGATGGGACGCATCCGGGAAGAATAGAATCCTTGCAGGCAAAACAAGCTGTCGCAATCTGCCGGAAACTCAATGGTTTGAAGTTGACTGGAGATGCGAATCTATTGCAGGTTTTGCGCATGAACAATCGACTTGTTAAGCTTATGATTGATAGAGACGACTACAATTACGCTTCAGAGGGGCTCGACATTTCCTTTGGCTTCCTAAAGCAGCTCCGTCCCAATAATTCCGATTATGCGGCTGCAAGGCGGGAAACTTACCTTTTGTCCGCGGAAATTAAGAACCGACAGAGTGCCACAACGGCTGCAAATCACGACGCCCGCTAAGGATGTGGTCTAAACCGAGAGCTATAAATGAGCCAGATTGCTGATCCCGGAGAAACTCTCAGGCGGGATCATCGATCGATTGATCCGAAAGCAAGTAATTCAGCACATCCTCTGCAGAATAAGATGGTTCGCCGTCTTTCACAAAGCGGGCAATTTGTTTTATGTCATTTCCTGAGGTAACCAGCACAGGCTCGACATAACCGTTTTTCCGGACCTGTGGCGCGCCGATATTAGCGACCAGAGCATTGCAAAGACACTTTCGCCCCATCGTGTCTTCGATCTTGCCGCCCTTGCGAACATAGATATCGACAGGTTCGGCCGGGCAGCGGTAGCCGAGCGATCCGTCTTCCTGCTTATAGGCACTGCGCAGATAGCCAAGATCGCAGACACGCGTACGCCGTTCATAGACTTCGTCTTCAAAAAGCGAATCTTCCAGTTCCACAACCTTGAAAGGAAAGCCGGTTGGTGATGCCAGCGGATCTGTAAACACTTCTACATTGCCGGAGATCGCCCTCTGAATAATGTGTCTCTTAAGCTCGTCGTCGAGCGCGGATTCACGGCAAAAGGCAAAGACCGTGCCGACCTGAATTCCGCAGGCACCCTCTTTGAGAGCATATCTTAGCTTTTGCGGACTGGCATAGGAGCCGGCCAGCCAGAACGGCAGTCCGAGCTTTTTGACCTGATCGAGATCCACAACGTCGCGTTCACCGTAAACAGGCTCTCCATTATCATCAATCTTGAGTGCGCCGCGGGGAGGTGCATTGTGTCCGCCTGCAGTCGGACCTTCAATCACAAAACCATCAACCGCACCATTGGATTTCTTTCTCAGAGTCGCTGCCAGAACCGAAGAAGCAACAATTGCTAGAAACTTCGGGCGCTTCAAAGGTCCCTGAGGCTGCGGATTGATTGAAGATGGATCAAAAGCGATTTCGAAGTTGTCTTCGCTGCTTGCCTGCTCAACGTTAATTTTCAACGAAACAGGTCTGTGCGCAGTAAACTCGTCAAGTATCCCCGGAATTGATCTTGGTATGCCTGCTCCCATAAGCACATAATCAACACCGGCAAGCATGGCACCGTAAAGAGACGCCGGTGTAGGCAACTGGATTTTTTCCAGATAATTGATGCCAATTACACCATCATGTCCTTCTTTTGCCAGATAAACTTCCACAAAATTTGCAACCACCGTAAGATGCACCAGCGCATTAACGGGATCGAGATTGTACATTGGGGCGGTTCGATATGACTGGTCAGGCTTCCTCCCGCCTGGTATGTAATAGCTAGATAAAACTTCTGCAGCCAGTTCGGGTACGGGGAAATGTTCCAGAGCCCGGCGCATGTGCCCACCGGGATCACCATCCTGGAGGCGACGGGTGAGGATGCCATCAATTGCCGTGCCGGATACAACTCCGAGATGCCCATTTTGTGAAACAGTGCGGGCGAGTTGCCAGTTCGATACTGCCGCTCCCATGCCACCCTGAATGATGATTGGCTCACTCATATGACTGTCTCCTCGCCGCCACTCACATTCAATGGGGATTGAAGCATTATAGCCGCGTCACTACAAAATGTAATCACACAACTACAAATCTGTAACGCGTATATCCAAGACTTATCTGAAAACTTCAATTTCTGTGGCTCAGGAGGACGTCCTCAAGTAGTCGGCTCTACTATTGTTCCATCTGCAAGATAGCAAGAAAACACCGTTATTACCATCAGGAGTTGCTGACCGGTGAAACCTTGTGATCGCCCGTTAGCCTGGTGTTGGATGCCTGTATATAAATTTGGCATGCTCAGCTATCGGGTTTCCAGCAGGCAGGGACTGGCTTTACGCAATGTTATCATATGAAGGGGTTGAAGCCGCGACGCATGAAATCGGGATCACCCCGAATCCGATCGTCGACACATCCAGCGGATATTGCCTTCAAATTACTTTTTTGCGCGCGAAACCCTAGCCGGGCAAGAGGCCTGCCATAACACCCGCAGAAATTCATTTTTCTAATGAAGGCTGGCGGCGTGACAGCGCCATCAAGTCAACTCGGGTGATAATCAGGTGGAAAGCGCAGCATGACAACGCGAAAGAACTTGCTTGCCCCCCGGAAATCGGCTATTCAGCTCCTGATGTTTTTTTCCGGCGACATTCAGTCCTTATCAGCAATTATTCTAAATTTTTGCTCCGTCGCTTGAGAGTGTCATGGTCCTGATGCTTTTATGAGATCATTCCAATTGAGGTAGAGAATTGCTCATGGGTGCGGATAATGCCACCTGACTCTGAATGGCACTTAATCTAGCCATCGAGTTCAGCAGCATAGATGAGGATCTCTGAATTCTCAAGATTTTGCAAGTTCGATAGCGGACTCCGTAAATCCATTTGGTTCAATTTCATATGTATCTTTTACATTTTCAAATCGTGCTTGCAGCATGGCCTGATATACATCGCTCAACACTGTATGCTCTACAAGAAGCGCATTTAGAGCTTCCTTCAGCTCGTAAGCACTCTCTCTTAACTCAGCAGTCCGTTTGTGTCTTGGCAAAAGAGGCTTCATGAACTCAGCTCCTTTTCGTTTCTTTTGAATCATCACCTTTTTATTGCATACCATAGGCACTGTGAAAATCGGATGAAAACTATACTCCGGCAGCAGACATCCAGCCGAAGCACAGGGCAGCTCATTCATCACAATGAAAAGCTGAACCTGCTTCAGGCTTCAAAATACCGGTGACACAGACACCATTCCAGTCGTTCAGCACGATAAAACACGGTCTGGTGAGAAAAGGATCAATCTCCAGCCACTATTAGTGGTGTATAAACGATCTAAGACAAGCGCACGACTTTTCACCTGTTTTTCACAGTCGTTCAGGCATGATTGAGTATGTGGAAGGATGGCGACATCCCTGCGAGGTTGATTATCCAATCGATTCTTTTGTCAGGGAGATCGGTTCAGATCTTTTGTAAGGGATGGTGGCACATGGTGAATGATTCGACTGAAATTGATCTGCTGCTTACGAGAGAATACGCAGATTGTGATGGCGGACTTTTTGAAAGCGATGATGTATATATCGTAGCCGGCTACACGACACTCAATCCACGCCAGCTTGCCATACTTGCATACTGTGGCAGCTCAAAAATTCGGGCCAGAATAGCCGAAAATCCAGCCACTCCGCTCTGGTTGCTTTACCATCTCAGCCAGGATGAAGATCCCTCCGTCCGCGCCATGCTTGCAGAGAATGTCTCTGTACCGATGCAGCTGCTCGAATCACTGGCACAGGACAAATCTTGTGATGTCAGATTCACTCTTGCGGAAAACCCCAAGATGCCTCTGGAGATTCTCCAGATTCTTCTTGAGGACGAAAACCCATACGTTGCCTCTCGTGCCGGCAAGACGGTCAATTGCAAACTACGGAATGCCAAGCTGGACAATCTTGGGGTTGTGCCGAGTCAATATCGACTGCTTCCGCCGCGTCATCTCAGAGCACTGGAAGCAGTCTCGTAACCGGCGTCGCTTCAACCTGTCGGGGTCTATTTTCAGCCCTGTGATAACAAGATAGAGTTACGTCAAAAGCTTAATGCCGTTCATAGTCACTGAACGTTGCGAATCATTTATCTCATGCCGGGTTGTTTCCGGCATGAGTTAAATGGTTCGGGGCGCTAATGTCGAAACAAAGAGCCTGCTTTAGTAGGAATCAGTATGAATACTAAGGAAAACACCAGCAGCCTGTCGGTAACCGAGTCTGCTCTGTTAGGATCTGTCCGTATTGCATACTAAGCAGCTAAAGAGCGTGTAGCTAAACCTGTCTTCTGAACAGGTATCGCCCCTTTCTGCTGCCTCGAAGCGGGGACAGAAAAATGAAAGACCTGGTTCACTTGCAACTCTGGAATATGTACCTTCGTGAGATAAAGGTCCTGAGCACGCAGGACAAAGTCGATGCTGCCGGCGAGCTGCTTCTATTCGCGCTTAAAGATGCCGAATCATTTTCAGAGTTGGATGAGAGGCTGGAGTGGTGTGTATACGGCATTGCAGACGATCTCTTTGCAGAACGCAACTATCAGCAAGCGGATGCCCTTTACAGAAAGTTGATTGTGACCAAAGCAAGATTGTCAGGCTACACTGAGCCGGGCGTCCTCGCAGGATTTGAAAAAATGGCAGTGAAATTCATTGGCAGCGAAATGGCCAAGAATTACACAGTCCTTTCAAGATGTCGGGCACTGCGCGATTTCATTTCAGAGACGACGGAAGTCTTCTCCACTTTCTACGATTCGCGGCTCAAGAAACTAATCGGCAGTCTCTTAAGCCACTTTGCCCTCCACCCGGAGAGCGGAGTCAAGAAGAAACTGGCACCCGGACAGTGCGTTGAGGGTGCCAGCACGTAGTTTCGGCGCTCGGGCTGAACATCAGTTGGCTGTGGTCACAATAGGGAACGTATAGGTATTCTGGCACGTTACATAGCCGTTGTTCATAGCATGCAGCCCATAAAGAAATATTGGTGCGGGAATTCGCAACTGATTGCTTGTCGTCACAGTTACATACGGAGACGTGTTAGCAGGCGGATTGCCGCCAAAATCATTGTATACAAAGGAAGCAGTATTCACTACCGGGCTTGTCACAAAAAAGCCGTCTCCCTGGTAGGCTTTCACTCCGGTCTGGGCCATCTGCAGGGCACCAGCATAGTTTGTTGATTGACCAGCCATTCTGGCTGCGTCACGGCAGGCTCTCTCGTTTATGCCTGATCCGGTCGTCAGAATCAAAATGTCCAGACAAAAGAGCGCCATGACCACAAAAAGCGGAGCAATTACTGCCAATTCCAGAATGGAGCTGGCTCGATTACTTCTAATAAGTGATTTGCATTTACTCATTTCTTTTGCCCTCATCGATCATCAATTCACCAACTGAACCAGACAACGAGCAATATGCTCAAAAGTGTATCGCAGCTGGCTGGCATCAGTCACCAGATAAAATTGCCCGCCGTGACCGGCTATGGCAGCCATTCCTCCAGTTGAAGGATTGTTGTCCGTAGCATTCAAGATGCTGGTCTCGGAAGGAATAATCGCTGCGTTTTGTGCAAGCCCAATCGTATAAATCGGTATGCCGGCCTTCTGCGCCAGAACTGCTGCATCTCTGGCATTTTGCCAGGGATCTGAAGCAAGTGGTCCTCCAGCCGTGGGCTCACCATCTGTAAAGAGAATGATTGCTTTTTTCGATCCGGTTCTTGAATTAGTTTGCAGCTGCTTCACGGCCGTATTGACCGCATCACCAATGTTGGTGGAGGTAGTGGCAACAAGCGGCGGAAGCGCATTCTCTATGGCGCTGTAATTAGAAATCGTTGGGGTCGAATTCAAACTTATATCCGGTATCGGCACCTGCAAGTTGCCGGCGCTTCCATAGCTGGAATCAATCTTGTTGTCTGTATAAGTCCCACTCGGGCTCGTGCCGGCATTGTCGGAGAATGCGACAAGTCCGAAGTGAGCATTGGTGTCATTGTTGAGCACTGTAAAAAACGTTTCTGCTGCTTGTTGGGCGTCATATAACGGGTGCAGGTTGGCCGCGGCAAGCGCAAAATATTTGGCCTGATATCCGGCCATCGGCTGCACTGAAGAAGGTAGCCCGGTATTGGCTTTACTACTGGTGAAAACAAGTGGATTTTCCAGATTGCCGCGCGCAGCTTCTACAACTGTGGCTATGTTTGGAAAGGCGTAGCCGTCCGTAGTGGTAAGCCCACCAAATATAGTATTGCCGTCGATATTAACTACCATGTCCGTGAAAGTCTGGGCCGAACCCAGGGCGGCGTTGCCCGGCGGGTAGTTCCCCGGTGGGGACCCCTGGTTGGGGCTGCCGCGCAACTGCGGACTAAAAGTGAGAGGATATGAAACGCCATTGTTGGCCAGTCCAAGATTTTCGGGATACACCCCATTAACCTGCGTACCTGTATCAGGCGGTATGAGGATATTCCAGATTGTACCTTGAGCAAGTTTTCCAGCCGGCGCACCGGCAGAAGTAGTGGTCACCGGATAAATGATCTTAGCAGTGCTTGCCTGCCATTGCCTGTTCACGAAAGTCACATTTGTCTGGTCGTCGATCGACCCTGAAACGTCAAAACATACAACCACATCAAGATCGGGAACGCCGCCATTAGTCATAGTCGTCAGCGTAACCTCAGGCAATCCCAGGAAACTGGCAAAAGCCGGCACCAGACCGAACAACCCTGTTATTTGTATGACCTTGCCATTTGGACTTCCAAGCGGCACAACGGCGTTGTTATTGTTAGGATCGAGAAACTCAATATAAAGAAGAGAATTGTTCGGACCAGGTACCTGAGAAGCACTGGTGGCAAGCCCGGCAGTGCTCAGTGGAACTCCGAGAACGCTGTTTTGCTGAAACATCTGCAACGCAGTATTTATGGCAGCCTGCTGCGAAGCTGTCGTATTAGTGTTGTCACTACCGGCCAGCGCAGCCGCACCAGCTAAACACGCTGCTTGCGCGGCCGATCTCAGCTCGTTGCGCGCATATTCTACACGACCGACCTCAAAATTATAGAGCCCCAGAGCAAGCAAAATGAGAACTGCAATTAAGAGTCCAAGAACAATTACGGCCTGACCCCTCGTTCGGTTTGCTCGTTGCATTCTCATAATTGATATCGCTCCTGGATTCGGGTCGGGGCTTTTTTACACAAATAATCAATCTCCATGCAAGATCACACAGATCAAAGATTTAGTCCCTGCGGGTTTTCGAAATATGCGGTCGAAGCTATTGAAACGTTTACAGGCGCAGTAAGACCTGGTATTGCCCCCCAGAACATATTGTTTGGAAACTGGAGAATTGGATTAGTGGATCCGTTAACTATCGTTTGTATCTGATAGGCGTAGTTTGCCGTGTCGGCAGGAGTAGATAGCGGTGTAGACTGAATAGTCAAAGTCCCAGTACTTAGCTGAGTTATTATTATTTTGGTGGTTACGGAGTTTACGGTGATTACCGACCATGCTGCGGCATCCGACTGCGCCGTAGCAGTAGCTGTATTGACGGCCGAAAGATTGGTGGAAGACGCGTTTGTCAAAAATGTCGGGGCAAGCGCAGCAGCGCTTGCTGCATCTCTTGAAGCCGCAAGTAAGAAAGTATAGCGAACTGTGAAAGTGACTATGTCGATTAAGGGAATCATCAACAGAATAATCATCACCCACAAGACCACGGGCAGCTCTGCTATGAATTGCGCGCGCTTTGTTCTCGTGCACTTCCTATTAACAGATTGTTTTTCTCTACTGAGCCGAGCTTGCAGAAAACCTGAAAGAGGAAACACTACCCCTTCCCTGTAAGCCGCCAAGCAACTCTCCTTTAATGAATTTCCCGGTTTTCCAGACATACTTTCAGACATAATTCCCTCGGCAGTTCGAAATAGCCAGGTATCTGACCGATCATGCTGAGCAGCAGTGACTTCCGAACCTTACACAATTACCCTTGCACGATCAATGTCTAATACAGACGATAACTAAATCAAGACACTCACAAATCAAACAAAACTACACTTGCGCTAATCCAGCACCTTCGTCCGAACCACTCGTGATTGCATAGCGGCCCAATATCAACTTAACAAGAAACAGGTGAAAATCAGGTGAAAAAGGAGAGACTGCTGAAATACTAATGACAACGCCTCCAGGCAAGCGCTCAGGCAAGAAGCGCAATATTCTCCGGACAGGAAAATCTATAGCCCTTGCCATGCACCGTTTCTATGAAGGCCTGCGAACGTCCGGAATCAATTTTGCGACGTAAAGTTTTTATATGAGTCCTTACCGTATCTAAATTGTGCGCTCTACTGGATTCCCAGACCCTGTGATGAAGCACCTCCGAAGAAAATACCGTATTGGGATGTTTCATAAAGAATTCCAGCAGCTTGAACTCCATCGGAAACAGATCAATATATTCCGAGCCACGACGAACACGACAAGCAGAGCGCTCCAGCTGCATATCGGCGACCTCTAGCACCAGTTCAGGCTCCGGCAGATGCCGCCTCAAAATAGCCCTGAGCTTAGCTTCCATTTCCGCCAGATCAATAGGCTCGGTCATATATTCGTCTGCACCGCTGTTCAAACTGGCTATTTTGTCAGCAAGACATTCATTCTCTGCAAGCACAAGTATAGGCTTCTTGGAGGATTTTTTGAGGTACCTGCAAAAGTCCATAACCTTCATAGATGCCTCAGAACGACGCATATCGAGAATGATGGATGAATAAACGTCGTATTTCGTTTCAGGAAGTCTTTCATGCAACTGAAGCACATCTACCTGATGCCTCTTTCTGCTGAGCTCATCGCACACGCTAAACGACTCCTGGTTGTCTTTATGTGAGAGTATAAGGATCTTCGACATTTGGCCTCCGCTGGAAAGTTATCCTGCGTTCTTTAAATAGATAATCTCGGTCATTCTTAGCCGTGATCTGGACAAGCTGAATTGATGAGATTGCGATCGCCCCGGGAATCCAATTAGATGCACCAGCATTGCCCTGCTCAGGATGCGGGTGCAATCAGACCATCTTCTAAATCAGAAATGCCACTCAAAGAGTTTTGGCGAATTTCAGAATGCATTTGTTGTTGAGAATCTGCAAAATAAAAAGCACAAATGCCGAGATGATGACAGCAGGCTACTTACTATTTGGTTACTCTTGTATCGTACCACAATACTCACCAGAACGTTCATCCGTTTTTCACAAATTTCATGGTATTCAAAAGAAGAGGTCACTTTAGTGTGCCCAAGAAAAATACGCCCGGCTCTGCAGGCAAAAACAGGAAACTTGATACGGGTAGGGAGGTTTTAGATGACGCAGGCACTGGTGGCAATGAACAGCAAAATTTCAATGAATGACTTTCACGCCGATGACACCAATGATGTACACGGTGCAAAAGTGCGAGTGCATCAGCTCAATCGCACACAAAGGCCCAGGCTCATAAACATGCGACTGCTGCGGAAGGAAAGACGCTCGCTCAGAAATTTCCTGACAGTACTTCTTGAAAAAAACAGTCCTTTATACAGGGAACGGATCACCCGCAAAAAAGCCATGGTTCACTGGTTCATGAGAGGGCAGGAAAACTATGACAATCAAGTCATCGTTGAGAAAACTGCACTTCACGGCGCCATAATTGACAGCCTGGCCAGATCTAGAGTCGACGACGTTTTGAAGGAAGTTGAAAGTCAAACGCAATCGTCATCCTTCTACAGATTGATAGGTCTCACCGCCTGATTGCTGGGTCTCACCGCCTGATTGCTGGGTCTCACCGACTGATGGTCTGGTCTACCCGCCTGATTGATACAGGAGCTGCATCGCCCGCGGTGCTGAATGCAGCTTTCCATGCTCTTCCGCGCTGGCTAAGGAATTTCCCACTTATTTGTGTCTGGGCATTCCAGCCGGTATCCTCTGGCACGCACCGTTGAGATTATCGAGGGCTGCCCCTCTCTGTCAAGCTTGATTCGCAGAGTTTTGATATGTGTTCGTACGGTTTCCGAGTAAGAACGAGATGCAGACTTCCAGATGCGTTGCCAGAGGAATTGCGAGGAAAAGACCTGGTTTGGATTTTGCATGAGAAATTCAAGCAGGTTATATTCCATTGGCCTCAAGTGAAGTTCCTCACCGTCCTTTCTGACAGTACCGGTCAATGTATCAAGTGTGATATGCCCGGCCACCAGAAAACTCTTATATAGTACTGGGGGTCGACGCAAGAGTGTTTCAACACGGGCTGCCAGTTCCTTGATATTCAGCGGTTGAAGCAGATAATCGTCAGCACCGGCATCCAAGATTTTTATGCGCGAATCAGTGGAGACTCCGTCCAATATTACCAGTATAGGCGACATTCCACCTTTCGAACGATAGGTCGTGCAGATTTCGGCGGCCGGATGTTCCTCGCTTTCGCATCCTATTAAAAGCAAGTCCGGAACACGAGAAAACAGATCATGGTACTGCCAGGCATCAAGCTCTACGATCTCCACAATATGTCTGCACTCCCCGGAAAGGGTAGTAGCAATCTGGGCTGCCTCGACGTCGTTCTTTGTGATCAGCAGAATCTTTGCTGCTGCAGTCGTTCTCAGAAAATCGCGATCCGGTTTTCTTGCGATCAGTTTCTTATCCTGAAGTACCTCCGCTGCCATTTCACACTCCTTTGAATTTTTCGCCCCTAAATTTGTAGATTTGTATTGAGAAATTCTAGTGATCATTCAACAACATGTGTTTCTTATCGCCGCTCCAGAACTGAAACTTTATACATTTCCTGGTCTGCCCCAAATAAATTCTTGCTTCACACGCACAGGTACTCCGGAACCATTTTCGATGACGATCTGCAGCGCTTAAGAATTTGCTGTTGTGATCCGATGCACAGCTCAGTGAAGTCAAATTACTGCACTCAGCGGACTTGGACGAGGACACTTCCCGTACGGTTACTCTTGTGAGTGTACCACAAACCTTACCATCTCGTTCACCTACTTTTCACAATGGCCGTGTTAAACAAAAAGAAGAGGGCACAAAAGTATGCCTGAAAATGATCTGGCAAGATCATAACTGAGATCCGGGGATGGATTTATTAAGGGAGACTCCACATGACGCAGGCGCTCGCGGCAATCAAAAGAAACTTTTTGGTAGATTTCTTACAGAGAAGCGGAAATATAATTGAAGGGGTGCAGTTGCGGATCTGTCCGCTCAATCGCACACAGCGACCCAGGCTGAATAATATGCGAGTAATTAATGACGAGAAGGGGAAAGTCTCTAACCGTAATTTCCTTACGACTCTTCTTGAAAAAGATAGCCCTCTCTGGAGGGAACGTAAAGTTCGCAAGAAAGCCATGGTGCACTGGTTTATGAGAGGGCAGGAAAATTATGAGAATCAGGTGCTCGTTGAAAAGACGGCACTCCACGGAGCCATAATTGACGGGCTGGCCAGAACAAGAGTAGATGACGTTCTCAATGAAGTTGAGTGTCAGTTTCAATTCAAATTGTTGGGATTAAGTGCCTGCCGACTTTAGATACGGACTCCGGACCGAGCAGTGTAGCTCTCTGGTTTGAAACTATTTCTTTTTTTGCAGGCTGCAGTGTTGGCTTGAACATAACAGGTATAAAAGATGGACATGTCAATTAATCAAGCTAGAACATTGCGTGCAACCAGCTGCATACAGAGGCTCGGTCGCAGAATGCCGGGCTATCTGGAACAAGCAGCTGCGATTTTGTCCGGTTCCGGAGCGGCAGCACTTATGCTGCTCGGCCGGCAGGTTCCGTCTCATCAACTGCTTCCCTTTTGTATTGCAGTTTCTCTGCTGATGTTCTTTATTGCCAAACTTGTACAGGAAACTCGCCACCGCCGTGACGAACGTTTATTGACTTTGCTTGCTGAAACCAGGCAACAATATAATTCTGTAGCATCCGGACTTGTTCTCTGCTCCGAAGAAGGCGTCATCACAGACATCAACGACACACTGCTTGAGGACACATGCCGTCAGCGGCATGATCTTGTCGGCAAGCGGAGCATAAACGACATCCTCAGTTCTGCAAGCCGCAAGAAATTCTGGGAATTTGTAGCAATGTCGAAACGCAATGTGGGTTGGGTTCGTAACATCACTCTGGAATTCATGACAGGGTTAAACACGGGCAAATCCCTCCTGGCAAACATTTGTTACGAGATGGACGGCTCTGGAACAGCCAGCATCATTTGCAGCACGGCAGACGTGGCAGAAGTAAGAGAAATTGAGACTCTTCTGGCAGAAACACGCACAGTTTTCCGCCGCTTTTGTGAACAGCTCGAGAATATCGGCGTCATTCGCTGCGACTTTGATGGAAAAATCAATTTCAGCAATTCAAATGCCTGCCTGATCCTGCTCCGTCATCGGATGGACTTGCTCGGCAAAAATACCAGCCAGTTGTATTCTCAGGAAGAGTCAGCCCTTTTCCGGCAAGACATGAAGGCAGCGCATGATTCTCCGGATCGCAAATATGCCGTCACCCGCCGGTTACTACGCGCCGACAACAGCAGTTTTCTCGCCAAAGTATCGATCATCCCGGCTCGCACAGAGTTCGGAAGCAACGGAGCAATCATCATCTTAGAGGATCTCAGCGATAAAACGATTCGTGATTCCTGGCTTGCCAACGTAATGTCCAATCGCGAGAGCACCATGCACCTGGGAAGATGTCTGGCCGACATGATAGAAAACCTGTGTGAAGTGCTTTATGTCCATCAGCCCAAATTTACGAACAGACCAATTGAATGCCGGCAGGACATACCCACGGAACTGTCCGAAATGGCGCAGTTATTCTCTAACAAACAGGTCTTTGCCGAGTTACTCAACTTTTCAGTTTCAACATTAAGATTGCTGATTCACCAGCTTAATAAATCACTCGCCGCCAGGGACATGGATAATGTTTTGATGATCGCAGCTCTAATCGAGTCGATCGGTATGAAACTTAAGCTTAAGAAGATTGAGCAGTCCTGCCTTGATCTGCAAAATGAGGCAGGCAGCGAAGCCTGGCAACAAATAGAACTTTGCGCGGCTGTTGTGAAGAAGGAGGTGGATTCAGTGCAAATTGCAGCCGACGCAGTCTTAGACAAGAAAGAACCGCAATACGCAAAACCATAGTTGTTGTTTACGCAATTTTTTTCACCTGGTACACAAATTTCCCCACCACAGAGAGCAAAGCAGAACTTATCCAGTTCTGCTTTGTTCTATCTGGTGATAGCTGTCCCCTCAGCTATCGTTCAATCTCCGCCTGAGTCTTCTGGTGCCTCTCCGGAAACTCACGATGCATGCGAGGTCCCCTCAAGGCAGCCTCACGGCAGGACGGTCTGCATGTTGCGGAGCAGCAAATATGTAACCCTTGCCATAAACAGTTCTTAACAGAACCTGCGGTCTTCCTGCATCGATTTTGCTGCGCAGAGTCTTTATGTGTGTACGCACCGTATCGGATTTTTGAGCCTTACTTGATTCCCAGACTCTTTGATAAAGTACTTCCGAAGAGAATAGTGTGTTTGGATGTTTCATAAAAAATTCCAACAGTTTAAATTCCATGGGAAAAAGATCAATATATTCCGAACCCCGCCGAACGCGGCAGGAAGCACACTCAAGCTGCAAATCGGCGATCTCGAGCATTTGTCCAGGCTCAGGCGGATGGCGTCTCAAAATCGCTCTGAGCTTCGCCGACAATTCAACCAGGTCAATAGGGTCACACATGTATTCATCAGCTCCGCTGTCCAGGCTGGCTAATTTGTCCGAGAGGCTTTCATTCTCTGCAAGCACGAATATCGGTCTTTTACAGGATTGTTTGAGGCAGCGGCAATATTCCGCGCACTTGCCGGATGCCTGCGCACGACGCATATCAAGGATTACAGATGAATACATGTCATATTTAGTTTCGGGCAATCTGTCAAGCAAAGGAAGCACATCTACCTGATGTCTCTCTTTACTGAGCTCATTGCACACCAATGCCGATGCCTGGTTATCTTTATCGGATAGCACAAGAATTTTCGACATAAAACCACCATTTGAGGAACTACATGATGAAGCGGGCGCTGCTCTAAGTTACGCTCATCGCCCGGACTGCCGGCGCTCTAGCCGGCAGCCACTTTTCCAATCGTTGCTTGAGATCGTTCAACAGGGCAGGCTTTTGCAGATAATCATCCATTCCGGCCCGCAAACACTGCTCCCTGTCGGAGTGTGCCGTTAAGGCTACGATCGGTACCCGCCGGGAGCATTCGTGTTGTTCTCTTTCCCGGATCAGCCTGGTCGTTTGTATACCATCGATTCCCGGTAAACCTATATCCATGAAGATGAGAGCGATGTCGTCATCGTCACACTCGAGAGCTCGTTCACCGGTTGCTACCGTCTTGCAATCGTAGCCCAGCCGCCTGAGTTGTTTCTGCGCCACCAGCCGCACAATGGGATCGTCTTCGACAACTAATATTAATTGATCGGTCATGCCTTCTCCCTCACACTTTGACATTATTTGCGGAAGTTTGTCGGAAAAGAGCTATTCCGATAAAGACAACACTTGCCTGATCGCTTCATACACCCTCCGGATAAGTCCACATCTCCCACAGCAACAGATTTGAGTATTAGTTGACAAAATTGAAGTCGAGCGGCCGACTGTCTTCGTGCTTTTCCAGTCTGTAGCCGCCGGCACGGACTGTTGAAATTATCGAGGGCTGCCCCTCCGTATCGAGTTTCATTCGCAGCGTCTTTATGTGCGTTCTTACCGTATCGTAATAGGAGCGCGAAGTGGACCTCCAGACATGCTGCCAGAGGAATAGTGAGGAAAAAACCTGATTTGGATGTTGCATCAGAAATTCAAGCAGGTTGTATTCCATCGGTCTTAAATGAACTTTCTCACTCTTCTTTGTGACAGTACCGGTCAATGTATCCAGCAAGACATGACCTGCTGCCAGCGAACGTTGATAAATTATCGGCGGTCTGCGCAAAAGCGTTTCCACGCGGGCTGTGAGTTCCTTCATGTTAAGTGGGAGAAGCAGGTAATCGTCAGCACCGGCATCAAGAATATCGATCCGGTAGTTAGTAGACGCTTCGTCCAGGAGCACAAGAATGGGTGCCATTCCACCCCGCCGACGATACCTCAAGCAGATTTCAATAGACGAAAGAACCGGGGTCCGACATCTAATCAAAAGCAAATCGAAACCTTCAGTCGGCAAATCATGCTTCCGGCAGTAATCCGGGTCAAGGAACTCTACTCTATGTCTGCAATTCCAGGAGATCGCATTTGCAATTGTTGCAGCCAGGGCGTTGTCTTTCGAGATCAACAGAATTCTTGCCCCGACAGCATTCACTCGTCGGGAAGCTCGCTCCGTGACTCTCCTGACCAGCTTGCTGTTCCGCAGCAGCTCTGACAATTCGATTGAGCCGTCGTCTCTCGGTTTCGTTAAATCTGTCGGTTGATTAACTCTGCGTGAGGGGGCACCGTATTCCAAAATTGTTCTCTCACTCATGTCTCACTCCATCCTGGTTATTGCACTAGTTTTTAACTGTGATCTCCGAAACCATGGTTTTTCTGCATTTCCCAGGTCGATGAAGAACCCGACAAGCATCAATAATTTAGTCCCGGGCAGATAAAGCTTCTTGTACGTGTCTGTTTTGTCTCATAATGCGGGTGAGATCCGGCTTTCTCAGGCAACGTATTACCACGCCACTGTCCTGGTACCTCAAATCTGTCTATATCCTCAACAGAGCAAAATTCCAGTCAAGCCAGCTATGGCTAGAATTCGCGATACACGACCGGAACCATGATTGTCTGGCTCTGGCTTTGTACGCGTAATTCCAATACTCATGCTACACAAACGATGAGCAAAGCGCTGAAAATTTGCATGCTGCCTCCCGGGATACCCGGGTCTTGCCGCTGCGCATCAGCTATATGAACACATTAACCGCTGAAATTTTGTTTGAGCCGATAGCATCCGGAGGTCCAGACTGGATCTTTGCTCCGGCAAGCAGTGCCTATACTGATGCTCTTGCTCCTGATTTTTTCGTTCTCCACCCTAACACTGGAATTTTGCTGCCCATAAGTCAATCCGCATAATCTCTCGTCCGTTGCATCTGGCGATTCAGCTTTCATGACTGATGTTTTCCCCGATCTTCCGCAAGATGCCCGCAAATGCAGAGGGAAGACCTGTATATGTTTTCAATATCTCCATGCCATCCTGACACTTTTATTCTGCGACTACATGCTTAATTTTGCAAGCCCCCGAAAAGCGCATTAGAATGTCCAAAGTGTATCCAGAAGCAATATACGCTACTTTGTAAAATTGTTTGAACTTTGAAATCGTGCCGAAAAGCCTGACTTTTCACCTTTCTATAGGTCCATCTTCAGGAATGTACCGATATCAGTTCATTCCTAAGGACCGAAGTCAACAGGGAAGCGAGACGATGTCAGCAGGGGTCCGCGCGGTTCTCTTGAATTCTCTCGCGCTGAAGTAGCTTCTTGACTTGGTTTTGCTTGAAGCCCATTCTAATAGCGGTTTGGTGCTTCTTCCCTTCTGAGCCATCTTGTGCGTAGCAGTTCCACCAGGTAGTCCGTGGACAGCGCCAGCACGATTATTACCAGACCAACGACACGATGTGCTGGGACCACCAGCGTACGATTTGGTTCAAAGAGATGCATTACGCTCAAGGCAAAAAACGAGAAAAACGCAATCAAGAAACCGATTGTATTAACAAAGCAGCATTTGCATTGATAAATTCGCTCCAGGTTGTCGCTGGCAGTATGGTCGAAATAAATCACTATGTTTGCCACGTGCTTTTTGAGCAGCTCGAGATAGTTTGCGTCAGCCTGCGTTGCATACACGTCGTCTTCATCCGGTTTGACATGAAACCCTTGATGCGTTTTGAAAACGGTTCCAAGTGGAACGACTTGCAATCCACGGTAGAACAGCTTGCAGAGGTACGCAGCTGCAATTGCCAATAAAAGAATCAGGCATTCCCTGAATGGAGTGTCCTGAATGCTGGCATTACTGATGACACTTCCGATGCCTACGATCACCGTCAGTCCGACTTTGGCGAACTGCAGCAGCCCAAACGCGCGTTGCTCGATGGCATCCGTTTTCTTGCGTTCCTCGTTATAGGCGAACATGGCGGCTTCTTTTGCCAGCTCCACGGCCCGCAGGTCGCTTGACGACAGGTGAGACATGACTTTAACGATTTTGTCTGGATCCGGGTTCGTCGATCGGGACATGTAGGCACCTCCTGCCTGCCCTGCTTACGGGCTGATCATTTCATGTTGTCGGTATTAGCCCATCCTGGAGACGATTCTGCTAGTTGCAAGAGAGTTCAACAATCCGGGAAACTGAAATCACTGTATTGTAAGGCTCTCCCGCATTTCCGTCCTTGTGGTCGGCAACGCATGATCGGCAATTTGCGCACACGGGCATTGTAATACACGCCTGGTTCCGGGGCGCTCTTGACGTCGCCTTGATTAACTTCTCGACCAGAATCGTGTACCGGTCGCTCTCCTGTCCGTTATGAATTGAAATTGTTTTCGACAAGAAGGCGAACCATCATCTTTGTAGCGAATTTTGTCCGGACCTTTCCTGAGGACAATATATTAATTGCAGACTGCATGCCTCTTGTAGTGGGCAGCTGTAACGTGGTGAATTAGACAGGAAGATCGGCGGGACCTCTATACCGACTCAGGAACTCAAATTATCAGGCAGGGGCTCTTTTGAATCTTGGGTCCAGGCGCTTGCGTCTCGAACATCTCGAACATAGCGGAATTGTTTCGTTCCGGATTTTTCGCAGAGTTATTCTCTTCTCCTGTCTTCGCTGCATAAATGTTGCATTGGGTACCTGTAGACTTGAGCTTGGAGCACTGTCGGCCGTATTTGCCGACTCCGGGAGATGGTCCGGGTATTCCGATGCCTTAGCGGCTGATCTCATGCCGTTCTGCAGGGTCTAAAGGATAGTATCCGCGCCTGGTTTTGTCGAATTGAATATCGATACCGAGATCTTCCTTGAGCTCCTTTAGATCGTTGAACAACGTTCTTCCCTTCACCTGAAGTGTCCGGCAAAGATCCGCTACTCCAGGATATCCCTTTCTGCGAACGATGCGGATGATCATGATAAGTCTATGTAATCGTGAAGCCACGGCTGTTACTCCTGACGGCGCTGATAACAATGTTGCTTGCCGTCAATAATCAGCTTAGAGCGTGTCTCTGCAATATAGCTGCACTCTGTCAATTGACAGATCTTGCTTCATGGCAAAGTGAGTTTGTCGTGAAATACTTCACTGCAAACATGCTCCAATCCCCGTTGCTATACCTGAACGTGTGGGGAGACTCAGTGCCGACCGCAATCAAATCAAAGCTCCTCCGGAGGGTAAGCAACTCAATATTTGCCTGCCGACTTCAGGAAGCCGGCAGCTTGGTCCTCGTTATGAAATTAATTCTTCTCACAGATGCGATCCTTTTATTACTTCTTCAGCCGGCATCAGCGAAAGAAAGTTCATTCAGCGGACAGGTTATGGCAATCGTTGACGGCGACACAATCAAGGTCCTTCATGATGGACTTCCCGAGACAATCCGGTTGAGCGGCATTGATTGCCCCGAGAAACGACAGGCATTCAGATCAGCCGCCAGGAAATTCACCTCCGACTTCTGTTTCGGCAAACAAGTGGTGGTTTCGTGGAGATCGCATGATCGATATGGACGAACTATTGGCGACGTTGAACTTACCGACGGGCGCGATCTTAACCAGGCTCCGGTAGCAGCAAGATATGCCTGGTGGTATCAAAAATACGCTGCGGACGATACTGAACTTCTGCGTTTAGAGTCGGCAGCCCGCAGTCGACGCAGCAGACTCTGGTCGGATCCCGATCCCCTGTCGCCCTGGGATTTCCCACAACAGCGAAGGAATCATGCCGAATGATCAATGCTGCCTCCTGGTTGCCGAGATACCTATTCCTTCAGGCAGCGACACCAGGGATATAGAACTGACTTGCGACATCATTCAGTATGCTTTTTTCAGCCTTTGCTCTGGCCAGGCTTTCGATAATGGCGCCATGGATTGCTGTTTTCTCGACAAGCACTTGATTCTCATAGCTGTCCTCACCCTTTAGAAACCAGTGCACCATGGCTTTCTTGCGAACGATACGTTCCCTGTACAAAGGGCTGTTTTTCTCCAGCAAAATGTTCAGGAAGTTCCTTCTCGAGCGCTTCTTCTCGCTCACGATGCGCATATTAATAAGTCGGGGCATTTGGGTGTGGTTAAGCGGATGCTTTTGCACTTGTGCCTCTTCTATAGTGCCGTTAGTCTGAAAGAAATTCAAACTGAAATTGTTGTGTCGTCCTGCCATGGACTGCATGTTATCGAGCCTCCGAAAGCTGTTATCTCTACTGGACTTGTTTGATGAGCCGACCAGATCGCATTCGGCAAACCTCTCCGCATTCTTCTCTTGCTTATCATGCGTGTTGTGAAAAGTAGTTAAAGGAACAATTTGCTTTCAAGCAATCTTCAAACTTCCGAGACGGAACCTGATCTTTTCTCGAAGCCTTGAATTTACATTCGGCACATGCTGAACAAAGCAGATGCATGGCAGTTCTGCTTTGTTCCACTGTGCAGAGTGAAATTGTTTTTCCTTGAAAAACTACAGCATCAAAGCCTATACAGTTGCGTATTCCGGAACCTTTCCTGATAAAGCTCTCTGGGCTGCAATCTGGATCGATTCAACCTCTTTCTTAACAACTGCTGCGCAGAGTTCAATTTGCTGCCACGATTCGCTGCTTATTTCATTCTCAAGCTCAATCGCCGACTGTTCAAGCTTCTTAAACTCAAGCTTCATGCCGATCGATTCAATTAAAGATGCGATCATCAACACATTATCTATGTCTCTTGCTGCGATAGATTTGTTGAGCTGGTGCACAAGTAAACTTAACGTTGATAACGAGAATTCAAGTAACTCGGCAAAGACTTCTCTGTTTAGGAAATGCCTCGCCATGTCCGACAATTCTGCAGGAATGTCTTTGCTGTGTTCATGTTTTCTGATTGTGAAGCGAGGCTGATGGACATATAGCATCTCACACAAATTCTCTATCATATCAGCCAGACACCTGCCCAGATGCATTGTCGTTTCGCGGGTGGCAATTACTTTGGAAAGCCAGGTTTCAAGCATTTTCTTTTCGCTGAGGTCCTCCAAAATGACAATTGCACCCGGTGTTCCGAACTCGGTCTGTGCCGTAACAAAAGAAAGCTTTCCTTGAAAACTGCTGCCGTTTCCACGTGTTAAACTGCGGCGTACGGAATACTTGCGATCCGGGAAATCATGAGCCGACTTCATGTCTTGTTGAAAATAGGATGAATCTTGCTCGGCATACAACTGGCTGATGTTGTTGCCCAGCAAATCGATGGGACGCCGTAGCAGAAGCAGGCAGGCACTGGAATTGCTGAAATTGATTTTTCCTTCAATATCACAGCGAATCACTCCAACATTTTCCAGCTGTTCTGAAAAACGCCGGAAGGTTTTGCGTGTTTCCGCCAGCGATGTCTGAGTTTCTTGTCCTTCGGTTACATCAGCCGTAATGCATTTGATAGTGTGCGTACCTGAAGTATCAAATTCGGCACAAATACTAGCGAGCATGGCTTTGCTCGTGTTCGAGCCGGTCTTGAATTCAAGGGTCACGTTACGAACCCATCCGACGTTCTTTTTCGACATCGCCACGAATTCCCAAAATTTCTTGCGGCTCGCAGAACAAAGCAGTTCATTTATGCTCCCCTTTTCTATAAGATCCTGTCGTTGTCGGTCTGCATACTCAAGCAATGTGTCATTGATGTCAATAATCACGCCATCGCCGTTACATACTACCAGTCCAATGGGGACGGTATTGTAGAGTTGCCTTGTTTCACGGAGCAAGGTCCGCAGGCGCAGTTCGCGATTGCTGCGAGAACTTGCAGCCAGTTTTGATATAGAGAAGCTAAGCAAGGCAACCGCAACACACGAAAAGAGAAGCAGTTCCGCCGGAATCTGTCGTCCGAGCACCAACAATGCCAGTGCTCCAGAGGCATAGAAGAAAGACGCGCCTTGATCGAGAAAACGTGGGGGCCCGCCTCTGAAACCTTCCATGTAATCGCCTGCATCATGACTGTTTACTTGAGTTTTTGACATATGCTTTGTTTATACCTCTGTTGGAGACATCGGCGTTAAACCATCAATGTTCAGCCGAGGGGCGATGGAATCGTGCTGTCTGTTTGCCGCGAGTTTAAGACCGGACCGCAGTGAAACCAAGCAATTTGAATAATCCTTCCGCTTCATCCAGTACTTCGTCAACTCTCGATCTGGCCAGCCCGTCGATGATGGCACTGCGGAGAGCTGCTTTTTCAGAAAGCTCGCGACTGTCATAGTCGTCCTGTCCTCTTAAGAACCAGTGCAGCATGGCTTTCTTGCGGCCAATTCGTTCTCTGATTAACGGACTGTTTTTTTCCAGGAGGATTGTCAGGAAATTTTTGCTGGAGTGTTTTTCACTGCTGACCAAGAGCATATTTATGAGTCTGGGTCGTTGTGACCTGTTCAACGCGTACGTGCGCACGCGCATGTCTTCAACTATATTGTGATTGGTCTGGAAGAATTGATGAAAGAAATTGTTGTGCCCTGCCACCAGTGCCTGCGTCATCATAAGCCTCCCTTACCCGTAGCGGGTACGTTTTCCCGGTTTTGTTTAGTTGGCGGGAAGACCGCTTTCAGGCATACCTTGGTGCCTTCTTCTTTGGCTTAGCATGGATAATGTGAAAAGTGTGTGAACGAGATTGTTGTAGAAAATTTAGTGAGTGAAGCTGGGGCAGGCTTCTTTGCCAAAGGAGTCTCAACTAGAGATCTTGCTTGCAGTGGAACGCTATGGAGAGCTTCCGGACCGGATGATGGAAGTTCCGGATTTTGGAAAGAGCTTGCGCACTTGTGAGCTATTTTATGATTGCAATAGCACCAGCGATGGTGACATTGTCGTCACCGCTGATGGTACGAGCGGTATCTTCTCACCAGGGTGATTTGAAACAGCGTGGCGGCAACTGAATTTCTTCAGCGACGGCGTCAATATTTTCACGGCTCTGATGTGAATAGGCTGCAGAGGCAACTGCATCTCTTCAGCGGCGACCTGAAAATTGTCACTTTGCTGATTTGAAACCGTTGCAGAGGCTCCTTTATCTCTTTGTCCAGGACATTCATTCACTCAGTCGAGTGATT
>Ga0364874_10052_pt1 | contig 60795 bp, 63 predicted proteins | sample ExccelAu500001D4_2_FD_206922 | JGI IMG/M metagenome (GOLD analysis project Ga0364874, IMG submission 206922) | Enriched cells from Trout Bog Lake Hypolimnion, Wisconsin, USA - BchlTB.Aug07.5000.01.D4 | ecosystem: Environmental > Aquatic > Freshwater > Lake > Hypolimnion/Profundal zone | place... | reverse complement strand
GTTCGAGATATGAAGAATCGATCAGGAGGAGATATCGGGGTACACGCAAGTATCTCCGTAGTGCAGGCACTTCTGCAGGCTGGTCTTGTGGACGAAATTCACCTCGTGATCGCACGTGGGATAGCCGGCTCGGGACGGAGACTCTTTGAGGGATTGCCTTCCATACGGCTGACTCTGATTCAAAGCTTAATTTCTCCCACGGGTTACTTGTTACTCACGTACGAGGTCAACCACTAGCTCTGGTAAGAAATTAACCCCTTTCCTCAGACTCTGAATAAAATTTAGCCACCGCATTAAACACTTCTTTCGGCTCCCAAGTCATATCTGGGTAAGTTGTTCCATGCCTTCCACCTTCGAAGTACTTCACGAGACTCGAGGATGACCGGTCCACGTCGTATTTTGGATTTTCGCTATACGGCTTGAGTGGAAAAATGAATTGATCTATAAAAGTTCCGCTAAATCCGGCGTGGGCGAGCAATTTAAGGTTATCGATCAAGCGTTTAGCCTGGAGTGCCTCATCACGTTCATGAATGACTTTGAGCTTAGGCTTAATAAATCGTCCTATGACAGGAAATTGATGTAGTACGACAGAGGGTTCGTTACCAATTGTTGAGAGCATCCCCGTGACAGGTTCTGTGGTGGTGTTAAAGCCAAATCCTGTGTTGATAACGGGCTTGCCGTACGAAAACAAAGGCATAACTAGATCTATGTATTGGTCCTTGATCTGCTCCGCCCAGTAGTGGTCTACGCCGATAATATCGAAGACACTCCAATCGACTTTTTCCCAAACCAAAGAGCGATACATTATCTGCCCAGCAAATACCTTGCGCACTTCTGCCACAGCATTAATTAGAAAATCATTGAGCGGCTTATTGTGTCTACCTTCCGCGATACCGCCCTTACTCAGGTTCTTTGCTCTAGACATAAAGGTCTTACCCTCGATTATGCCTTGCATGAAGAGAGTGAACTCAGAACCAAGACTAAATACCACCTTGCCTGGGTAGCGCTCATGTAAAAGTTGGGCTGCGCTTGCGGCTTCTAAAATGTAATTGAGGGTAGCCTCTGGCGATTTGTTATTCCAATCTGCCGGATTAAGCCAAGCATCAATCCCTTGGCTTAGGGCCCCCTCAGCAGTCAGAACTACTCTGTCGATGTTCTTTCCGCTAATACCGACAGCGTTGCAGTGCAAGTCCTGCTTTATAATTTCCAATTCTCTGAGGACGGTGACCGGGTTGTAGTCAGGACGCCAGTTGACACCCATTTCTGTGCCGACGTCATAATTAACACCCTTTACTATCATAAGTTTAATTTACCCTTAAAATAATGTGACATTGTTTCATCCCACGAGGCGCACGTTTCTTGCTCGAGCGGCGCTACTTCTACTAATTTCTAGTCTTTCTTAGATTGTTTCCAGGTGATCTTTTTTCCTTTAACGGTGAACTTTGAGAAAGGTGGAACTCCATCTTTTGCTTCTTGAAATCGCATTTTCTGCTCTTCTTGCTCAATGATTCGGTGCTCGCTACCAGGTTTAAGAATTACATCCAAAAGATTCATCCCCGCACTCGAGCTTCCGGGCCGCTTCTTACCAGTCCATTTAGAGCGTAACAATTGAATTACCCCTAGAACAATAATCACAATAACTAAGCCTGGGAGACTCAAAGCGAAAAAGATTGCCATCTATTCAGCGTAGCAAGGGCGAATGCCGTTTCCCAGTGCCCAGTTTCATCCCACTTGGGGCACTTTAACAGCCGATTTACTGGCCATGCACCGCACCACTAAATATTCCTCTTTCGATCGCCTGTTGAGATAGCAGGTACACCCCAAGAATTGGGATCAACATTAAGACCCCCACTATCGCAGTTCCACTTCCATACAAAAGTTCAAGTCCCATAGGTAGCGTGTAATGGCGTGGATCGTTGAGCAGGACCTTAGGCAATTGATAGCTATTCCAAAGGTTTAGGAACGAGAAGAAAATTACAACAGACCACAGTGAGCGCGAAAGCGGAATTCCAAGATGCCAGAAGAGCCCCCAATCACCCAATCCATCAATGCGCCCCATGCCTATTAAGTCTCCAGGCATTGCAGATACGAAATATAGATACGAGAGGAATGTGCCGAAGGGGTAGTAGGAACTGGCAATTATCAGTCCCCAAATGTTGTCAGTTAAATGAATCTTGTCCACCAGCACATAAAGCGGAAGAGCCATGGCGGTTATAGGAATCAACATAGTTACAAGTGTTATGAAAAGTAAGAATTTGCGAAACGGTATTTGCAGGATTGCCAAAACAAATCCGGCTGTAACGCTACTGATCACTGATATTGCAAGTGCAGTCAAGGAAAACAGGAGCGAATTCTTTAGCCAAGCAAGCACAATTCCATTTTGATTCATAAAGACAAATCTGGTGCTAAGTACGTATTGAGGTCCCGCTTGTCTGATCAACCATATAAAAGGTAGCAACACCAAAATTGTAAGTGCCCACAGCGTCAGGTTAATTAGTATGGAATTGCGCCTATCGATTCGATTACTCATTAATAAGCACTTCGCTTTAGGAAGTCGGTTTTGCGGATAAAGATGATGGCGATGATAACGCTGGGAATCAGCATATCGAGCGAGAGTGCCGTCCCGGCAGCAAAGTCACCTGCCTGAAATGCGTAGCTATATGCCACTTGATTGAGAGACCACCAGTTTGAAGGTAATCCAATTTTTGTTAAGAGTGCCGGTTCGCTATAGATTTGAATTGCAGAAGCGGTCAACAAGATCCCCATGTACCCGATATATCTACTGATCATCGGAATTTTTATTTTGGTTGCCAACTCCCAGCGATTACATCCATCCACCCGAGCTGCCTCTAAAACTTCATGTGGGATAGATCGAAGCGAACCATATTGAATTACTACCCAACTTCCTGCGCCAGAAGAGAATGCAACTCCGGCAATAATCCAAGCTTCATTATTTAGGTTCCAGTTCACATGATTGCCGATGAAAAACATCCAGATGAAGACTGAGATTCCACCGGAGACAATCCCTGGTAATAGAAAAACTAACCTCATGAATGTATTTCCGGGAACATGTGTGGAGTCCAGCAATAGTGAGAGTGCTAAGACTGAGACAATTGTGATGGGTACATATACAACCAATAGAAAAATAGAGTGGCCCAAATCTGGGATCACTCTAAAATCTCCAAGAATCTTATAAATAGTGCTGAAGCTACCGTTCAAATTTTTCCATGATGGCTTGGATACTTCATCAATTGCATATATAAGAGGAATAAATCCGCAAAACAACATCAATGCAAGATATGGAGAGATCATCAACAGGGGCGCTGCACGATATTTCTTCTTAAACGCCATATGAAGAATCCTATACGATTTATCCTTAAGAATTAGTGCAAAGCCTTATCTGGCTCCGTCCAATTTAAAGATGTAAACAGAATCTCTAATCCTGCACGAGTTGGACTCGCACAGAAGAGCCCCACTCTCCAAGTACGCGTTGGGTCTAATGGAGCTAGCCGGACCAATCGCCAATCATCATCACATTTGGCTCTAATTGTGAGTGCGTCACCGGTGCGCGAGAATCTTATGGAGACCTCTTTATTCATCCACTCTGGAACCGGCGCCACAGACCAGTCTGAGTTCTTGATAGTTACTACAGCTCCTAATTGTGGAAAGCCATCTGCAAACTCAACTCCGGCCTTAATCCAGTTCTCGTCATCGCTGTATGCAATTAAACCGGCCTGATCGAATTGCTGTGTGTAGTTGAGCTTCCACGTGAGTTCGAGAGCGGAATCTTCCGGAAAAGGGTTGAGCAAGGCATGTCCATTTGAATGAGTGAATCCATAAGAAGTCTTCTGCCAAAAGTCAGATTGCTCCTTGGCCAATACGGATAGACCTTCATCCGTCAGATTCGCGTGTAGCGGAGGATTCAGCCATTCACCGGAATTGGATTCATTCATAAGTGGATCCTATTGAGCGGTCGTCATCTGGATTCCAATATTTATGGTTAGGTTTAGCCGTGACTTTTGCCGAGCAGACTCAGAAGAGCCGATTGCCTGCGGGCCTTTATGCAATTGGACTCGGTGGGGTCGCCATTGGTCTAACAGAGTTTGCTATCGCTGGTCTGTTGCCAATCGTGGCCCATGATTTTCATGTTTCCACCGCGAAGTCAGGTGTTCTTGTCTCTGGGTATGCAGCAGCGGTAGCGGTTGGTGGAGTATTCCTCACCGGATTGTTGACAAAACTTGATCGCAAGAAGACATTGATTGGTGTGATGTTCTTCTTTGTTCTGGGAAACTTGCTGTCTGCGCTCGCTCATTCATTCGCATTGATGCTCTTGGGGCGTTGTATCTCTGCCCTCTGTCACGGAGCATTCTTCGGCATTGGCGCAGTTGTGGCAGTTAACTTGGTTTCGCGAGAACGTAGAAGTACCGCGATATCGATTATGTTCGGCGGAATCACCGTTGCAAATGTATTGGGTGTCCCTTTTGGAGCGTGGATTGGGCAGCGGTATGGATGGCGTGCTGCTTTGATGTCGATTGTTGTGATCGGGCTCTGTGCCCTTGTCGGCTTGACTTGGTTCCTACCGAACAAACTGGGGCACGGCGATTCCTCGCACAAGATCCCACTTAAAACCGAGCTCCTTGTATTTCGCAATAAGCAGGTCTGGCTATCACTTGCGATGACAGTCTTTGGCTTTGGGGGAATGTTTGGCGCTTACACCTACATCGTCTTCACTCTAGAAGATGTTTCGAAGTTCGCCGTTAGCACCGTCCCATCACTCCTCTTGCTCTTTGGAGTAGGAGTTTTTGTCGGCAATTTCTTTGGCGGAAAGTTAGCTGATTGGAAGCTCAATCGTGCTCTCTCGATTGAGATGCTGCTACTCACGATTGTCTTGTTTGGATTTAGTTTGACTGCACACAACAAGATCTGCACAGTCATCGCGCTCTTCTTGATGGGTGCACTTGGCTTTGCGCAGTCAGCAGCCTTACAAATGCGTGTGATGCACTATGCGGGAGAGGCTCCAGCGATCGCATCAGGAGCCAACATCACGTCATTTAATTTAGGAAATGCTCTCGGAGCTTGGCTGGGTGGATGGCTCATCTCGTTAAATCTCGGGTATTCATCTCCCCTGTGGGGCGGCGGAATAATTACCGGGACTGCTCTTCTAGCCTTTGGGTTGTCGTTCATTACTGGACGACATCACAATTCGTGGTTGGAATAACAATAAATAGAGCAGTTATCACTTCTTTATTTAGCGAGCTCCCATAGGTGTCCATCGGGATCTGCAAATAATAAAGTTCGAATTCCCCATGGACGATCCATAGGACCATTTATTAATGGAACACCCAATTCGGCAAGGCGTACGGCCTGAGCATCAACGTCATCAACTTGGATGGTGAATTGAGATCGAGCTCCGCTCTCCTGTGGCGCGACGGGAGCTGGAGCAATCAAACCGGGAGCTTCGGTATCAGCCAAGAGGTTGATCATGGTTTCTCCGAATTTAAAGACGACTGAGTTTTCATCTTCGAAGATTGGATTCTTTTCAAAAACCCGCTCATAGAACGATTTAGCTACATCTTTATCCGCTACAAAGAGTGTGGTGGCGAAAATTTGGTTGGCAAAGCTCATGCACCTAGCCTAATTAATGGGGGAGTGAAAGCAACGATAAGTACTTTATAGTTCAGTATGACCTCAGCCTCGACCCCTCGATCAAAGTTTCTCGCACTCAATATCTCTGTGTCCCAAGACGGGTTTATGGCTGGGCCTAATCAATCTGAAGAGAATCCACTTGGCGAAAATGGAACCAAGCTTCATGAGTGGGTCTTTAAAACTCAGGCTTTTAGAGAGTGGATCGGACTTCCCGGTGGTGAAACTGGGCTCGACAATGATTATGCCGCTAGGGGATTCGAGAATATTGGCGCCACAATCATGGGTCGGAATATGTTTGCACCAAGTAGAGGTGGCTGGACTGAAGATGGTTGGCAAGGTTGGTGGGGCCCCGAACCTAAATTTCAACATCCTGTCTTTATCCTGACTCATTTTGCGCGGCCTGCGCTTGATATGGGAAATGGAACAGTCTTTCACTTTGTGACTGATGGAATTGAGGCAGCCGTTGATCTAGCGGCAAATGCCGCGCAAGGAAAAGTTGTTCGAGTTGGTGGTGGAGCACACGTTCTACATCAATTCCTCGAGGCGGGATTGCTCGATGAGATTCACACCGTTGTAGCCCCCGTAGAACTTGGTTCCGGTGAGCTTCTCTTTTCAAATCCGCGGGAGCAACTCAAGAATTACGAGGCACAAGAGCCAATTATTTCGGGCGAAGTAAAGCATCAGACGTATAAGAGGCGTTAGAACCCCGATTATTCAGTTGCCTTGAAATTCCAGTTATTATCAACTCCATGGATGGATCTTCGTTGCTCCAAAGAATTCGCGATGGGGTAATCGGCGACGATCAAGTGATGCACGGCCCATATGGAGCGCGTCGCGTAACGTACGCGGATTACACAGCAAGCGGAAGATCACTCGCCTTTATTGAAGATTTCATTCGCGATGAGGTTATGCCGCGCTATGCGAACACGCACACGGAGTCCAGCGGCACGGGGTTGCAAACATCAAGGTTTCGCGAAGATGCCAGAAATATTATTCGCAAGTCTGTGGGAGCTACCGAGGATGACGCGGTGATCTTTGCTGGATCTGGCAGTACCGGAGCGATTGATAAATTAATAGGAATACTTAATATTCGCATTCCGGCTGATTTGGATAAGACCTGGAAATTATCTGATCAGATTCCGATGGATCAAAGGCCTGTTGTCTTCATTGGTCCTTATGAACATCACAGCAATGAGGTCTCGTGGCGCGAAACAATCGCTCATGTTGTGACTATCTCTGAGGATGCCGATGGCCACATAGATATTGAAGATCTCAAGCGGGCTTTGGTTGCACACAGTAACCATCCCTTGAAGATTGGATCGTTCTCCGCAGCCAGTAACGTCACCGGAATCATTTCGGAGACCGATGAGATAACTCGCTTGCTTCATGAACATGGAGCGTTGGCTTTTTGGGATTACGCCGCTTCTGCACCCTATGTAGAAATTATTATGCATCCCGGTGACCCAATGGCGCGCAAAGATGCCATCTTCTTTAGTCCTCACAAATTTATAGGTGGCCCAGGTACCCCTGGAGTACTCGTGATCAACAAGGCAATCGCTCATAACTCGGTTCCAGTTGTTCCTGGCGGGGGAACCGTGGCATACGTAAATAGCGATGAACACATGTATCTACAGGATATTGAGCACCGCGAAGAGGGTGGAACGCCTGCAATCATTGAATCCATACGGGCTGGATTGGTCTTTCAATTAAAAGAGGCCGTAGGAGTTCCCTCTATTCAGGCCCTCGAGGCCAAGTTCTTATCCCGCGCCTTTGAGGCTTTTGCTGCTGAACCTAATATAGAAGTACTCGGCAATCTGAATTCCGAGCGCTTATCTATCGTCTCATTTGTAGTCAAAGGTCCAAGTGGCAAGTACCTTCATCACAACTTTGTAGTTGCTCTACTTAATGATCTCTTCGGGATTCAATCTCGTGGTGGTTGTTCGTGCGCAGGCCCTTACGGACATCGCCTTTTAGGAATTGATTTAGAGACCAGTTATGAGTTTGAGGCACAAATCGGCGGAGGATGTGAAGGCATTAAGCCGGGTTGGGTTCGCGTTAACTTTAACTACTTCCTCTCTGATGCCGTTGCCGATCACATCATTGAGAGCGTTAAATTCATAGCAAGAGATGGACATCTCTTTCTGGGTGATTACCTCTTTGATCCCGCATCGGGGATGTGGCGACATAAGGCTGGCCCTGTTGAGCCACCGCTGCGATTGACAGATATTTCGTACTCTGCCGAAGGAGAGATGCGCTATCCGATTCGTGAAGATCGCGCTCCTGAAAGTGCACTCAAGGATTATCTAAGCGCAGCGATTGAACTAGCTTCCAAAAAAATTGCCGCGACAACTCCAGATGAAGCTGAACTGATTGAACTCGTGGGAGCGAGATTCGAAGGCTTGCGCTGGTTTGAGTTACCTACCGATTCTCTCAAAATTTAATTCTCCAACTCCGGGTTGCTAAGGTAATCCCGTGACCAATAGTGAATTAAAAGTAGATCCAGCCACCTCTATGCTCTTGCTGATGGATTTCCAAAATGGAATTCTGGCTAACTATCCAGATGTTGCTCCTTATCTACTTGCAAAGGCTCTCGATGTTCTAACTCTCGCTCGCGAGCAAGGTATCGGTGTTGGCTTTGTCCGCGTGGCATTCGAAGATTCAGATTACGAATCAGTTCCATCCACTAATAAGACCTTCTCCACTTTTGCAGCAGCGCGGCGCTTTCCTGCTGCAGCACCTGATAGTCAAGTGGCGACCGCTATCGCTCCTATTGAAGGTGAAAAGACGTATCGCAAAATTAGAGTTGGAGCTATGTCGACAACAGATCTCGAATCGGACTTACAAGCAAAAGGTGTCGAGACGCTAATTCTTGCTGGCATTGCGACCGGTGGTGTTGTCCTATCAACTGTAAGAGATGCTGCGGATAAGGACTATCGAATTATCGTTTTGAAAGATGCTTGCACCGATGCAGACCCTCAGATACATGAGGTGTTGGTGGAGAAACTCTTTCCGCGTCAGGCGACTGTCGTCACAGTTGAGGAATTTATTGCAGCGCAACAGAATTAGTTTTAGTTGTATTTGCAAATTAACCTGCAAAAAATAGACAGTGATTCCAGATTTTTTGCCACAATAAATTTTGGTCTGAGCGTGACTAATAAATTTCTATTTCTATTTTAAGGGAACTCTAAACTTTTAGAGCGCGACAAACTGCATACTAGTTTGTCATTACTTATAGGAGGACAATTAGGCGATTAAGCCAGATCCTTGCTGGAAGCACACTGCTGTGTAAAAGGGGGGAATACGCAACTGGGTAAAGTCAGCAGAACCACATACGTGCTCTCGTTGCTCGTTGTCTTTTTTCTGCCGCCTGCCCTCTTTGCTGGTCTTGGTGTTCAGCTGCATACAGTAACAACTGGAAGTATGCGCCCTGCAATTCAACCTGGTGCTGTAGTCCTCACCAGATTAGTTAAGGCCGAAGATATTAAAAAGGGCCATGTAATTCTCTACTTCGATACTCAGACCGATAATCCAGTTTCGCACCGAGTGATTGCAGTAAATCACTTGGGTAATCAAGTCAGCATCACAACCAAAGGTGATGCGAACGCCAAGGCAGACCCCACAATTTTGGAGCCGAACTCTGTACCAATAGCGACGGTGATCGGTGTCCTACCCGGAGTCGGATTTATCGTCTCGGCCCTGCATTCAACCCCAGCGAAAGTTGGTTTGGGTTTCTTGCTTGCCATATTGATAGCTCTCTCTTTCTTCTATGAACGACATAGAAAGGCTCTGCACCAAGCGCACATCGAGATTTCTGATGAAGAGGTCGCTGAAATCGAGCCGGAGTTTCCTGTTGAGAGTCAGGTTGAGGTTGTTGAAAATCAGGTTGAGGTTGACGAGGAAGATCTTCAGATTGAAATGGAGCCAACCCCACCCGATCTCATTGAGGAAGAAGTTCTAGTTGAGGACGAGAGTGAATTGAGCGAAGAGCCTCAACCTATTGAACTCTCCGAACCTGCTGAAATTTTTGAGGAAGAGAACTCCGAAGAGGAAGTTGTATCGGTTGAAGTGCAACCAGTTGTGCAGGAAGAGTTCTGGATCAGCGAGCCAACAAGTTCCGAGACAGAGATCAGCCATCAACTCAATGAAGTTTTACTAGCTCAAAGAGATCTTGACTTGGAACTAACTCGGCTGGAGGCGCAATTCCATGAAGAGATCTCTCCCTTTGTCGAAGTAGCAGAGATCCAAAAGAAGAAGCACAAGGACGCTAAGAACAAGGACGATAAGAAAAAGAAGAAGAATAAAAAGAAGAAAGAAGCAAAGTAAACAAAGGAAAAGAAAAAAAGTAAGAAAAAGGAGTATGAGGAAGCAAGGAAAGGCGAATGAGACTCATCCAGAGATCTCTCCCGCAGCATCCCCTAAAAGAATCAGGTCAAAAATATGAAATCATATAAATTTATTCATAGCGTGGCGGCGGCAATTCACACCACTACCGCTGCCCTAGTTGGCGTTGGCGTAGCGGGAGTTCTAGGACTTGCCTACCTCACCTCGCCAGTTAGCGCTAGCTTGAATGCTTCGGCATTTAACACATCTCCGCAATCCATTAACTCCGGAACTCTGTCGCTTACGCTGGCTACAGATGGCACGAGCAGTGGTTTCAACACAACTATTTCGAGCATGGTGCCTGGCGATACCCAGTATCGCTTTGTGAATTACACCCAAGCAGCAAGTAACTCGGTTGCTCTCAATCCAACGCTCCAGATTACGGATGGCGCATCCACGCTCTTAACAGCTGATTCTGTTCGAGGACTGGCTGTGACGATCAACAACTGCTCCGTAAACTGGACATACACACTGGGAGTTAGTGCCGCGCCAACCTGTAGTGGAACACAGACCGCTGTGCTTGCCTCCACTCCACTCGCAACCCTTAAGACGGCCACTGCGCTTGGGGCAGGTTTCCAACTTGCGCCATCATCTGTCAGCCATCTGGATTTTGCGATCACTCTGCCGTCAGGTCTCACCGAGACAACCGCTAACGGTGGAGCAGCAACGGTTGCCGGAAGTCCACTTTCAGTTACCTCCACAAGTGGAACTGGATCAGTTGCAACATATACGGTCGCAAGCACGGCTGGTCTAACAACCGGAGAACAGATTGTGATCTCAGGATCGACAGTCCCGGCTTATAACGGCACATACATCTTGACGGTTACAAGCGGAACAACCTTCACAACTACCAGCACTGGTACCGGAGCTTCGACTGGTACGACGGCCACTTTGCCGTCAGTCCAGAATCTAACTTCAACTGTCACGTGGACAGTGAATGAAGCTCAACGCGCTGCAACTTCGACTAACGGATAATCTGGGTTTGCAGATTATCTGAAGAGTTGAACTCATGAAGCGCAAGATAGCGTTTGCACTACTAGCGGCGATCGCGCCGCTAGTAGTGCTGCCTATCTCTGAAGCTTTTGCCTCGCTCAATTCTTTAAGTTTCAATTCATCGGTACAGAGCATCGGGACTGCCAAGTGGTTGATCTGCGCCGGAGCTAATTCAGGAACAGCCTGTACTGGTTCCGCCGCGGGACCATTTACGACCTCAAGCGCCTGTGCCGCAAATCAAACTAAGACAGAGTCTTCTCTAACGGGAGGCAACGTCATTACGTTGAATAACACAACAGGTCTGAAAGCGGGGATGGATGTTTCTGGAACTGGCATAGCCAGCCCCGGCATAAACTGGGTTGCATCAATTGCTGGCTCCACCGTGACGTTGGGTATCGGAGGTAGTACACAGTCAGTCGGAGCCACCATCACCTTTGCTACATGCACTGGTCAGGCGACCTATTTAAGTTTGAATAACACGGGTACTGCGGGAATTTCACAGGTCAATTTGATAGATACAGTTACGGTGACTGGACCGGCCACTATGAAATTGCAATCCTGCAATGCCGGTGGTCCTGGTACCACCAATTTAACGTGGGATGAGACCAACAATTTATGTGTTGGTGAGGTCAACACTATTGCCTCAATTACCCAGGCCACCTCACCACTTACGACCACTGCATATTCGATGGTGATTGCCGCAGGCGGAACTGCCCGCTTGCGAGCTCTATCGAGTCAGAACGGTAAGTCGATTACAGTCTCTGTATCTGTAAATAATTCGAATTTAACCGTTACGAGCCGAAATGGGTAAGTCAAAGTTATAGTTGCCCAATGACCTTCGACTCCGCAGAATATTGGCGCAAGAGATATGAATCAGGTGGAAATAGCGGAGCTGGCTCATACGGGGCTTTAGCGGATTTTAAAGCCCAAGCACTAAATGGCTTTGTCGAGCGTCATGGGATTTCGACAGCGATCGAGTATGGCAGCGGCGATGGCAATCAATTGAGTCTCCTCACAATACCTAAATACATTGGCCTGGATGTATCAGCAAAGGCGATTGAGAGCATTCGCGAACGTTATGCCGGAGATTTTTCCAAGACCTTCTTTGAATATAACCCTGATAATTTCAGCCCCGATGCCTCTTTACTCTCGGAGATCGCACTGAGCATGGATGTCATCCTGCACCTCACAGAAGATTTTCGTTATGAGAGTTACATGCGAAATTTGATCGCCTCTGCAACGAAATTTGTGGGAATTTTTAATACTGCGACAGAACAGCAGTTAGAGAAGATGGCACAACACAATCGCTTTCGAGATCACCGAATCTGGCTGAAAGATCACGCCCCACAATGGGTAGAGAGTGAAGTTCACCTAACTCCCACAGAGCTCGGCTACCCTGAGGCGACCGGCTTCTACTTTTATACTCTTACTTAATTAATTAAATACCGCTGCTCTTAAAGCATCGTAGGTTGCTTCAATTTCAATCTTTGTCTCTGGAGTCAAAATGGAACTCACTGGACCGCGTTGCCTAACTGAGGTAAATATCCCTTGCTTAACAAGCAAGAATTTCTCAACTGCCACGTATGAATCGATCGTAGATTGAAATGTGATGAGTTTTGCGATGGCCTGGTGAATTTCTTCTGCTCGTCCTAACTCGCCTTCTTCTAGGGCATCCCATAGAGCGGTGATCGCCCAGACAATTTCACTGCCGGGCATAGTGCCGAATAAACCAAGTGGATGAGTATCGAGTAGATCCATCCCACTTTGACCTTCAAAGACATGAGCCGCACCCTCAGTAAATTTCTGAATATGCGCTACCCGATCTGCAACCGGCTTTGCCTCTGGTTTGAATTGAATGCGATCTGTACCAAATTCTGTTAGTAGTTTCTCGTAAAGATCGAGTGACAAGGGTTGCCCCATGTAATTACTGGCATCTTGAACGATTACTGGCAACGAGGTCGCTTCCACGATCGATCGATAATAATTAAAGATCTCTTCCGACGTGGCGGGAAATATTGCGGGAGGGGTGGCCATGAGGGCGCTAGCCCCATCACTTGTTGCCTGGCGAGCTAACTCGACTGCGATCGCTGTGCTTTCGGCTCCAACACTTACTACGACGGGCACGCGGTTTGCGGCGAGAGAGATCACTAATTTCCATTGCTCCCGGCGCTCCTGCGTACTAAATCTCATTACCTCCGAGACCATGGCGATCACGACTCCGCTTACTCCGAGTCCGATGAGCCAGTCGATCTCTTTGGCGAGCACCTTGGAATCTATGGCATCTTCTTCATCCAGAGGCATCTGCAGAACTGGGTATATACCTTTATTCATTGCGCCTCCACACTCGCCTATATTCACTCTGAATTGAAGGTTATCTTAAAGCGCGAAAGTGAGCGATGATTTTTAGCGTAATCTAGTGATCGAATCCAATTCGGTAGAGCAGAACGGAATTTAAATAATGGTTCAATCGGTCAATCCCCGCACAGGCGCCTCCTTTGGTCCCACATTCTCCGATACCACTTCTGCCGAAGTGAACTCGATCGTTTCACGTGCGGAAGATGCCTTCAAGAAATGGGGCGCAGTCTCACCGAGTGTCCGTGCCGATGTTTTAACTGCCGTCGCTGATGCCATTGATTCCAAAGCCGCTTCATTGATCGACATTGCAGATCAAGAGACCGGTCTGGGGATTCCTCGCTTAACTGGAGAGGTTGGCCGAACCACTTTTCAAGTTAGAGAATTCGCAAAGGCTATTCGGGCCGGTCAATTTGTAGCACCTCAGGTAGATGCTTTTGTTGATGCACCTCTGCCAGTAGGACATCCAGAACTTATTCGATGTGTGCAACCCCTTGGAGTAGTAGTCGTATTTGGAGCAAACAACTTTCCATTTGCATTCAGTGTTCTCGGTGGCGATACCGCATCAGCACTAGCTGCGGGTTGTTCTGTCATTGCAAAGGCACATCCATCACACCCACAGACATCAACGGCGGTCTTTGAGATTGCGGCCGAAGTTTTCGCGGCGCATGGATTCCAAGACACACTCTCGCTGATTCATGGAGTCGAAGCCGGAGCTCAAGTTCTTAAATCTGAATCTATCTCAGCCGGTGCATTTACTGGTTCACTTCGCGGCGGCCGCGCCCTCTTTGATATTGCAACATCACGTAAGAATCCGATTCCTTTTTATGGCGAACTTGGAAGCGTCAATCCAGTCGTCGCACTCGAATCTGGACTGACCGATCCCAAAGCATTTGCCGCCGCATATCTTGATTCATTGCTTCTGGGTAATGGTCAGTTCTGCACCAACCCCAGCATCCTCTTTGTACCTGCGGGATCATCAGTAATTGGCGAGATCGAAAGTCAGATTAAAGAACGCAAGCCCACCCCGTTCTTAAGTCCTGCGACCAAGAGTGGGCACGATGCCAATCGGAGTGAACTTGCTTCGTTGTTGGGAGCAACCCCTGTAGTGGGCGAGGAGGAAAATGATGGCGGGCTTTACTCCGCCCCAGCAGTGATCTTTACGCAGATCAATTCCCCCACCTTCAACCTTGAAGCACTTCGCCTTGAATGTTTTGGGCCCACCGGGGTCGTTGTCACCTACGTAGATCTGCGCGAGTTGATTAAAACTATCGACTCACTGGAAGGTGCACTCACTGGCTCCATCTTTGCTGGCGCAGATGATGTGGCTGCGCTAGATGTAAGCGCTGCTATCGCCAAGAAGGTGGGTCGCATTTCTTGGAATGGATGGCCAACTGGGGTTGCGGTGTCGATTGGTCAGCAGCACGGTGGTCCTTACCCTGCCTCCACCTCATCCATCCATACCTCAGTTGGATTGCATGCAATCGAAAGATTCCTACGCCCCGTCAGTTATCAAAACTTCCCTGCGAGTGTGATCGCCAAACTACTCGGTTAGGAGTTAAAGCGAGAAAGCTCTAGCTGGTCGGCCTTTAACTCCCGGTTTGATTGCAAAGGTCATTCCAGATTCTGGAGGTAATCCCGTTAAGCCGTCTGTCGCGGAGGTAATGACCAGAGTAGAGAGATTTGCTCCAACAAAGGCGCACGAGGTTACAAAGGGAACACTCAACTTCACGCGCTCACTGAGTGCATAATTATTTTTGGTGTCATAACGACGAATCTCAGCGCCGCCCCACAGCGCCACCCAAAGTCCGCCCTCACCATCGAGGCACATTCCATCTGGATTACCATCTACTTCAGGAATCTCAATCACATACTCCTGGAAAGTGAGCATGTCATCTTCTACTGCATATTTTCCGATGGCGTGAGTTCGAGAGTCGATGAAATACATGAATGTTCCATCGTCGCTCCAGTCCATTCCATTGCTGATGGTGAGTTCGGGAAGGGCTACTGTGAGTTGGCGATCGCTCGGTGAAAATCGAAAAAGAGTTGAAGTGCCTTGAAGCATCTCATAACCCATTGTTCCTAAGAACAAATTTCCACTGGGAGATACCTTGGCATCGTTCCAGCGTATTGAATGAGTTGCGGTATTGGGATCAACTTCCTGCAAAGAGAACAGTGTTGTTGAAGTTCCACCAGGGTCTTGCAGAATTGGACCCGAATTAGTTCCCAAGATAAATCCACCATTAGTGCGGGGGATTGCAAATCCTACATTTTCACCAGTTGCGAATTCAGAAGTTACTCCAGTCTCAACATTGCGAGTCAGAACACGAGATCCAAGGATGTCGGCCCATGAGACTTCAGAATTGTTTGCACCATAGGCATAAGGTGATTCACCAAGAACACAGATTCGTTCATCAAAGATTTCGATGTCCATCATTGACCTATCGCCAAAGCTATCTTCCCGCGCGGGGCTGGTGCGCTTTGTAGCGCTTCAATCGCATCAGCAAAATCCGCAAGTGCAAATCTGTGTGTAACCAGGAATGTGAGATCTAGTTCTCCTGAGTTGAGAAGGTCGACCGTGGCTTTCCAAGCGGCGCGTGAATAACCAAATGAGGCAAGAATACTTAGATCACCATTCACAACATCATCAATAGAGATCGGTGTAGTGACATCTGAACCAGTAAATCCAAGCAAAAGTAATTTTCCGCCTCTTACCAGCATGGGAATCGACTCGGAGATCCGCTCACTGGAGCCGGCGGCTTCAATGATGAGGTCATATTTCTGATCGGGTTGACTTGTTAAAAAGCGGTCGACACCCGCCTTTGTAGCCAACTCACCTTGGCCGGCTTTGAGCCCCACCATATCCACCGAACTGGGGCTCCAATTGCGAATCAACCTGCCGGCGATAAGTGCAATCGTTCCATCGCCAATAATCAAGACTTTGGCCCCTGGTTTAGGCGCGGCTTTGAGGATTCCTTGGGTGACTACCGCAGTGGGTTCAACAAGCGCGGCAGATTCATTGGTTACGGAGTCAGCAATCCTGTGCACAAGCCGGGCCGGGACCGTGATCAATTCTGCAGCAGCACCGGGACGAGTAAAGCCGATCTCATCGTAGGTGGTGCAACGATTTGAATTGCCACTCAAACATTCAAAGCAACTCTCACAAGGAATAATTCCTTCAACAACAACGCGATCTCCGACCATAAGGTCACTTACGTCGCTTCCAAGTTCTACGATCCGACCGCACCATTCGTGGCCAATCACAATTGGGTAGATGACATATGCTGGATCGATCTTGCTATGAATAATTTCTAAATCTGTGCCACAAACTCCAGTAAGTATCGGAGCAACAAGTACTTGAACTGGCGCAATCTGTGGAGTCGCAGTTTCCACAATCTCAACTCTTTCGTGACCGAATGCAGTCAATGATTTCACTTTGCGTTTCTCCTTATTTTTCGACCGTGGAGTTCTTTGGTGAGTTGATCTGCGTGCTTAATAACTAGTTTTCCTAAATTAGCTACTTGAGTATCTGAAAGATCTGTCTTGACTCCTGTTGCACTGATTGCACCGATGCATTTTCCGAAGTGATCGAAGAAAGTCGCGCCTACACAGAAGATTCCTTGAGCATCTTCCTCATCGTCAGTGGCAAATCCAACGCTTCGGATATGTTCCAACTCTCGCTTGAGCTCTGAAATCTTTGTGATTGAATTCTTTGTGCGCGAGACCAGTCCGCACTCTCGAGCAACAGACTCAACCTCACTATCCGAGAGTTCGGCCAATATCGCTTTGCCAGCAGAGCTGACGTGTGGAAGTTCGCGAATTCCGAGCGGAGTATGGAATCGAACAAAGCCTGGCCCATCCACTCGGTCAATAAAGACGGGATATCCGCCGTCATTACGAGCAACGCGAATTGTGAGTCCAGATTTGGCGCTGAGTTGCGCCAAGATAGGACGTGCAACTGCGATGAGCGGATCATGTGCGGCGGCCAAATCGCCGAGCCTAATTAACATCATCCCCGGCAGATATTTTGGCCCCGGTTCCACTGCGCGCAAATAACCGTAATCAACTAACGTTCGCAGAGTTGCAAGGACGGCGCTTTTAGATCCCCCAACCGCCTTAGCGATATCGGAGAGCGGCATTCCAACGTCGGGGCCGCCGACAATTAGTTCAACTAGATCGAGGGCGCGCGCGACGCTACCAACGGTAGTAGACGAGCCTTCCGCCACGAGATCTCCCTATTAATAGTGAATTGCGAATCATTGACAATTAACGTTACTACGCAATACTAAAGAGCCGAACGGTGTTCGGCAATACAGAACGGACAATAAATGTTGGCTGACTCGCTATTAGGTGGCTTTCCTTCGGAACTCATTCCCGCTTCGAGCAAAGTTAAATTCCCTGACGGCGCCGACTTTCGTATCGAAATTCCGTCGGTTGAAGGCCCCAAGGTTCTTCAAGCTGTGCTCGATGAGGCTAAGCAACGCGGTGTAACGGTCAATCGCGTTTCTCAGGGCAGCGGAGCGATGTTGCACTCAGAGGCTGAACTGCGCGAGTTCTCTCGTATTGCGGCCGATGCTGGCGTGGAGATCTCTTTATTTATTGGGCCTCGCGAAGAATGGGGCGTGGGAGCGATGTCCCGTAGTCCGGAAGGTCCAGCACTCGGTGGATCAGTTCGTGGAATGCGCCAATTGCGATATGCGGTTGAAGATTCTCTCCGCGCGATTGAATGCGGAATACGCGGACTCTTGATCGCTGACTTGGGATTACTGCAAGTCCTCAGCGAAGCTCGCGCTGCCGGCAAAATTCCAGCCGATGTCATTTTCAAAGTCTCTGTAATGAAAGCGCCATCCAATCCCGCAACACTCAAAGTTTTGGAGAGCTTGGGTGGAGACACAGTTAATCTGCCGACAGATCTCACCTTAAATGAACTCTACGAGATGCGCTCGGTGACAAATTTGCCAATCGATCTTTATGTTGAAGCACCAGATGGGCTTGGTGGAGTTGTACGTGGAAACGAAATTGCAGACCTAGTAGCTGCCGCAGCACCTCTCTATGTGAAGTTTGGACTACGAAATTCACGTCCACTCTATCCATCGGGGCTACATCTCGATAGCGATGCAGCAATCATCGCGCGTGAGAAGGTCCGTCGTGCGAGCATCGCTTTGGAATGGTTGAAGCGTGACTCACGCCCATTTGTTCAGTCCAAAGCTGGTGCAGAAGGGTTGGGCATTCCTCAGCTATGACAACTTTGCCCACGTTCCCTATCAACTATCGCAGTAGCGAGTGGTTTGCTGGCAATGATGAAGTTGCCTTGGCACACCGTGTTGTTATGGCTTCTGTTGGGCAGCAGATTGATGCAGATAATTCCAAGCCGATCATTGGAATTGCGGATTCATCCAGCGACCTCAATCCCTGCAACCTTCCACTTCGCAAATTTGTTGAGGAAGTAAAGCGAGGAATTATCGATGCTGGGGGAATACCCATGGTCTTCCCAGTGATGTCATTAGGCGAAGATCTCATGAAGCCAAGCGCCATGCTCTATCGCAATCTCTTGTCGATCGAGGTCGAGGAGTATCTGCGTTCGTACCCCATTGACGGAGTTGTGCTTATGGCCAACTGCGATAAGAGCGTGCCTGGAGCGCTGATGGGTGCTTTAAGTACTGATTTACCTACGCTGATGTTCACGGCTGGTGCCAGACCGCCTGCGATCTACAGAGGTAAAAAAGTTGGAACCGGCACTGAATTGTGGAGAATGTGGTCGGATTATCGCGCCGCAAAGATCTCTGAATCCGAGTGGAAAGAGTTTGAAGCCTGTCTTAATTGTGGACTGGGCTCATGTAACACGATGGGTACTGCATCCTCTGTTGCAATGATGGTTGAAGCATTGGGCCTCACGATTCCAGGTACTTCAACTCATGCGGAAAACAGCGCGGAGCGCATGACTGCCGCCTATCGCACTGGGCAACAGATCGTAGAAATGACGAAGAATGGTTGGACTCCATCGAAGATCGTGACCGCGGGCTCCTTTAGAAATGCGGTTCGAGTCTTGCAAGCATGCGGGGGATCGACTAACGCAATCATCCATCTGCTCGCTCTGTCAGGGCGCGTTGATGGGAAACTAACCCTCGATCAGATTGTTGAATTAGGTGAGGGCTTATCAGTCATTGTTGATGTTGAACCATCTGGCTCCGAGCTGATTCAGGCCTTTGATGCGGCAGGTGGATTGCCCGCATTGATCCATCAACTTGGTCAAAATTTTGAGAGTGATGAATTTACTGCGCTTGGAAATACCTGGGCCGAGAACATCAAAGCACCAGAACCTGACTCAGTCATTTCAAGTTTGGAAGCCCCGGTCTATCCAGCCGCCGCCTTTGGCGTTGTCTCTGGAAGCCTTGCCCCCAATGGCGCACTCATCAAGGTCTCTGCTGCCTCAAAAGAATTATTAGTGCATACTGGAAAGGCTGTTGTCTTTCATGGATATGAAGATATGCGCTCGCGGATCGATGATGAGAACTTAGATATAACTAAAGATTCAATTTTAATTCTCAATAATTGTGGTCCCGTAGGAGTACCAGGAATGCCAGAGTGGGGAATGATTCCAATTCCCAAGCGACTGCTTGCCCAAGGTGTGACCGATATGGTTCGAATTTCAGATGCGCGCATGAGTGGAACATCGTTTGGGACTTGCATTCTTCACGTTTCACCTGAATCTGCGGTGGGCGGACCTCTTGGAATTGTGCGTGATGGTGATGTGATTGAGCTTGATGTTCCTGCTGGAAAATTGAATCTACTAATAGATGAGGCGGAGCGGAGTGCACGCCTTCGCGATTGGAAAGCGCCTACTTCGGCTCATCTGCGTGGTTGGCCCGCTCTCTATCAGCAACACGTCCTACAAGCAGATCAAGGCTGCGATCTAGATTTCCTACGTCCTACCTCACCGCAGGCACGTAGGTTTGTTCCGCCAGTTGTTGGAAGGTCATGATGACTTTGCCACTGTCGCCACAAAGTTCAACAACTGCTACTACAGGAGGAAAAATGCGAAACAAAAAGATCCTGGTGGGCGTCTTAGCTGCGGCTTTGTCGTTTACCGGAATTGGCTTGACCGCTCCAACCGCAAATGCCAGTGGAACTGTAATTACCATTTGGCATAATCTAGGTACGACTCAGAACGCGACCGCTGTGCAGGGTCTCACCGATGCTTATACAAAGTTGCATCCTGATGTCACCTTCAAATTAGTTAGCCAACCTGCTGACAATTACTTCGCACTGCTTCAAGCAGCCGCAATCTCCAAGAAGGGTCCAGATCTTGCCCTCATGTGGACAGGACTCTTCGCTCTTCAATACAAGAGCTACCTACAGAATCTCAAGGGAACAGTCCCAGCATCTGCCCTCGCAAATGTTGGATCTCTTAATTGGTCCTCACCTAATTTTGATGCCGCAAATGGTCCATATGTAATGCCATTTGATCGTCAGTTCTACATCGGCTTTTATAACAAGGCTCTCTTCGCTAAGGCTGGCGTAACTTCGGTTCCAAAGACTTGGGATCAACTTTATGCTGCTTGCACCAAGTTGAAGAGTTCTGGTGTAACGCCGATTGTTTACGGCAACGGCGGACAGAGCCTGGGCGCCCTGTACTACCCATGGTATGACGCTAGTTATATTGCTATCGGTCAAGGTCCTACAGGTATGAAGGATCTTTACTCTGGGGCTAACCAGTGGAATTCAGCGGAAAACATCGCTTCATACACAAAGTATGCAAAGTTGAAGACCGCCGGTTGCACTAACTCAGATGTACTAACCAAGACCAACAACTTGGATGATTTCCTCGGAGGAAAGGCCGCGATGATCATCGATGGAACATGGGATACGCAAAAGTTCACCGACAAGCTCGGCACAAACGTTGCTGCCTTCGTTCCACCATTCTCAGATAAGCCAATCAATGGAGTAGTTGAATTTGCTGGTCAAGGCTTGAGCATGACCAACTATTCAAAGAACAAGGCCGCTGCCGCTGCCTTTCTCGCCTTCATGACAACTCCTGCCGCCGCCAAGATTGTTGACGCTGCAGGACTTATCTCGGATGTCAATGGATCAAAGACCTCTAACCCTGTAAATCAGGAGATGTTGGACTTTGCGGCAAAGGGTGGTTACACCCGATTCCCAATGCTGGACAACGTTCTCCAAGGAGATGTCGTCAATGCTGGTAACACAATTTTGCCAGCGATCCTCGGTGGAAAGACTTCCGTTACCGGTGGTCTCAAGCAGATGGAACAGGTTTGGAAGAATCTGGCCCCAGCTAAACGCGGTAATACCTACGTAGGGTAGATCGCATAACCTGTAGTAAGTCGAAATGTGAGAGCAGAGAAAAAACTTTGCTCTCACATTTATGACCAACGTTTTCCATACAGTCCGCAGACCGCGCTTAAGAATTAGTCGAAATGGTGATATGAAAGTTCGCAGAAGAGATCTAGGCAGACAGCGCAGACGCGTGGGCATTCTCTTTATGTTGCCTGCATTTGCCTTGGTAGCTGCCTTCCTCGGAATTCCCATCTTGCAAGCGGTGTATTACTCATTTACCCAGTGGGATGGACTTACTGCCACATGGGTGGGAATCAGCACGTACACACATGAGCTGCAATACCCCATTTTTTGGCGAGTTCTTGAGAACAATGGACTTCTTCTCCTTGGAATCCCAGTTGCTATGTTGATCCCACTCGGGATCGCCTTCCTTCTCAATGAGAAGGTGCCAGGTTGGAAGTTCTTCCGCTCTATTTACTTCCTACCAACTGCAATTTCGTGGGTAGTCATTGGAATGGTGTCATTGCGATTCTTTGCACAGCAAGGTCTACTCAATGGAATCCTTCAAGGTTTTGGGCTGGGATTTATCCACACTGATCTACTCTCATCCGAGCGCGGAGCTCTATTGGCGGTAGCGATCACATTCATTTGGTCGATGGTGGGTACTAATACAATCATCTTTTTAACCGGAATGGCCACCTTAGATAATTCTCTCAACGAGGCGGCACGTATGGATGGTGCAAGTAATTTCCGTATCTTCCGTAGCATTACCTTGCCTCAACTACAGCGCTTCATTCAATTCTCCTTTATTATCACTGTTATTAGCGCCTTTACGGCTCTCTTCAGTCTGATCTTCGTTATGACTGAAGGTGGGCCAGGCTTTGGAACAACAACCCTCGAATTCTTTATCTATCAGAGTGCCTTCTCGCACTCTGACTACGGCACAGGCGCCATGCTCGGAGTGATTCTCTTCTTTATGATGGCGGTTTTGGGAATCGGTCAATTAGCAATTATGCGGAATAAGGACTGATCATGAAACTTAAAATGAGCCGCAAAGAGATTTTGATCTTCATCATTATGGTGCTGCTTGCTGTAGTCATGATCTATCCCTTCTACTTCATGATCAACAGCTCCTTCAAATCAAATGCACAGTTCTTGGGCGCGCCTGGTCACTCATTGCTCTCGTGGCACAAACTCTTTAAGGCGCTTCCCGTCGGACGACAACTCTTGAACTCAACGATTGTCTGTATCGCATCGATTTCAATCATCTTGGCCGTCAGCACCCTGGCCGGCTTCTCTCTCGCGAAGATGCGATCTAAGGCATCGCCAATATTTTTCTTGGGCATCGTTGGCGCCATGCTGATCCCATTGCAGTCAATCATCATCAACGCTTATGTAAATGAAGCTAACCACTTCAACCTACTTTCGGGGTACTGGGGCGCGATCTTGCTTTACTCTGCACTTGGAACTCCATTCGCGACATTCTTGATGACCTCATATTTCCGGGGACTGCCAGATGATTTGGTCGAAGCGGCGATCTGCGATGGACTCAGCTATCAACGGGTCTTTACCCGGATTGCCCTTCCACTTGCAGTTCCAGCGGTTGTCACAATCATCGTTCTTCAATTTATCCAGATCTGGGACGACCTTTTGGTTGGTCTCCTCTTTATTCAAGATCCAAATTACAGAACTATCACCGTGGGTCTTGGGGCGCTATCGGCCGGCCGCACCACCGATATACCAGTACTCATGGCGGGCTCGCTCGTAAGTGCACTCCCTGCTGTGATTGTCTACTTAATTTTCCAGCGTCAGTTGGTAAATGGATTGACCGCCGGAATTGGAAAGTAATGTGCAAGAAATTTCCAATGAGGAACTTTTTGTCGCCATCGATTTAGAACATGGAGGACGCATCAGTTCCTTAAAGTGGCGCGGATTCGAATTTGCTCTCCCCAAACGTGAAGATCCAATGACATGGGGCTGGTTTGGCATGGTTCCCTGGGCAGGTCGTATCAACTTAGGGTTAATTGCAGATAGTGACGGCACTGAGTATCTACTTCCAACGCATTGGGATCCGCCTCATGCAGAGCATGGTTATGGATTTCATTCACAGTGGAAGGCAACAGGTGCAAATACTTCAGAGTTAGCGTTACCTGAACCGTACGCACCCGCTATTGCTCGCCAGAAATTTGAGCTTGAAGGTAACTCCATGACCTGGACTCTTGAGTACGAAGCTAATGGATGCACTCTTCCTGCATGGGTGGGATTTCATCCGTGGTTCCCACGTTCGATTGATGGGGTTGATCGGCTTGAACTTCACTTTCACGCCGAGAAGATGCTTGTTCGGGGTGACGATTACATGCCGACAGGCGAGTACACCTCAATGCCGCAAGGCCCTTGGGATGATGCATTTACAGAAGTTAAAGGTGATCCAATTATTAGTTGGGGCGATCTGGCTCAGGTTCGAATAAGTTCAAGCGCTCCCTGGTGGGTGGTTTACTCCGAAGATCCTCTAGCGATTTGTGTGGAACCTCAAACAGCTCCACCAGATGCGGCAAATTTAGGTATATCGGGAGCGCATTCGATCAGCGCTACCTTCACCTTCTCTGAAAATTAGAGTTTATGCCAATGATTTTTGATGTGGGATTGGCGAAGCTCTTCTAACTCCAGATTTGATACGTACGTATTCTTGATAAAGAATGAAGTGAATGCGGCGAAAGCCAATAGGGCGATTCTCAAGAGCTGGTTCATCTTTGAACCTCCTTCATTACAACACTAACTTCGTAGGATTGCCGTACATTTATGCCCCAGTAGACGCGCGGGAAACTTTAAAAGAACACCTTTAAACAAATTTCAACGGGAAGTGATCATGAGCAGCATTGAAACAGGAGTTCCTTCTGGAGAACACATTCTTGATCGAGCGGCGTGGCATGCGCTGAATGGACCACACGCTCACTTGGCAGAGGTACATGGAATGGCTCGCCGCTACCCCGTGGATACCTCGCCCTTTAATGCGGTCGAAGATGTGAATAATCCTCAAGCCTGGGCTGACCTACGAGAGCTCATCGGTGATGATGGAGTAGCAATTGTTATTGCAGATAGCGTCCAAGTTCCAGCAGGGTGGCAGATAGTAGAAACCTTCCCAGGAGTGCAGATGTCCGGTGAAAATGTTGTCGGAGTTCATGATCCAGAACTCGTAAAACTTGATATATCCAATGCTTCGGAGATGCTCGATCTCATCGCGCGAACTGAACCTGGTCCATTCTTGCCACGTACTGTTGAACTCGGAGGTTACCTTGGAGTTCGAGTTGATGGTGAGTTAGTTGCAATGGCTGGACGCAGACTCAATCCACCAGGTTGGGTTGAAATTAGCGCGGTGTGTACTGCTCCCGAACATCGTGGAAAAGGTTATGCCGCAAGACTGGTGCTAGCTGTTGCGGCAGGAATTCAGGAGTCGGGGCAGAAACCTTTCCTACATACGGGTGCTGGAAATACAAATGCGATTCGCCTCTATGAAAAACTTGGTTTCAAGATTCGAATCGCTCCTAACTTCAACATCTTGCAACCCGTTCACATGAACTAAAACAACTTGCATCTCTCTAGACTTACAGATACATTATTTTTTAGGTCACGAGTATCGATATCAAGCCCCGGCTTATCGATCAGCAACCCTCTAGAAGCGGTGGGGTGCTCCGGGTGACGACCAGGCCAGAAAGACTGGCAAGCGCGTTCAATAATGCGTTGGACTCTAGGGATGGCTATGAGCGGTCAAGAGAAGCAGGAAAAAAATTCATCGGATATTAGGGATAAGGGACTTCGGCTAACCCCGCAGCGTGAATCAGTCTTAAATGCGGTGCGCGAATTAGGTCATCCAACTCCTGAAGAGATAACAGAGAAGATCAATCAACAACTATCTGGGGTTAATCTCTCGACGGTTTATCGCAATCTAGAAATTCTTGAAAACTCTAATTTGGTACAGCACACCCATGTGGGGCACGGAGCCTCTATTTATCATCCCGTTGAAAAACTAGATCACTTTCATCTGAATTGTGGTCAATGTGGTTCTCGAATTGATGCAGATATTAAATATGCCGCAGATTTTGTAGCACTTCTAAATGAGGTCTTCAATTTCGAGGCGGACGTTACGCATTTTCCGATCGAGGGTTTCTGCTCCAACTGTAAATTGAAGCAGTAACTGTTTAGACCAGTGAGAGCGTGCTCGGCTTCCAACCAAGTCGAGGCGCCAACTCATTCGCAATATCAGTGATGATTTGGATGTAATCAGGCTCAGTAAATGTGAATGGCAGCGCAAAAACAACTTCATTGACTAGCTGATATGCCGGATTCTCCTGAAGTTGTTGCGCTATCTCCTCACTAGTTCCCAAGAGATCTCGCGCGAAGAGGATGTTGCCATCTGGCCCTTGGAGCGAGAAGGTCCGTTCATAACGGGAGTCCACGTAAGAGCGATAACGTTGGATTTGATCTGGGGTAGCGCTGTCTGTCGGGATCACGACAAGCCCTTGTGAGGCTCTAGCCTCGTATCCAAGTGGATGGTTGGCGTAGAAAATCTCCAGTTGCCCCCGTTGAATATCGGCAAAATCCAGAGAACCACTGCTCTTGATGACGTTGCTAGTAAGGAAATTGAGGCCGTTCTTGGCAGCCCAGGTTGCCGACCGCTCACTGCCTCCGCCATACCAGACTCGATTGATGAGACCTTCTGAATGTGGTTGAACGATCTTCGAGTAATCCTCAATTCCGCGTCGACCCTCAAGGGTTGAAACCTCGGCTCCACGTAGATTGTTAAGTAAGCGCTCAGCGCGCGCATACGTGAAATCCTCAATCTCATGGCTTTGCGGATAGAGATTCTCTTTAAAGTGGTCGTAGTTCATGGGAACTCCAACGCTAAATCCAGGATTTAACCGACCTTTAGAGAGAATATCAACCGTCGCTAAATCTTCAGCCAATCGCAATGGATTCTCTAAACCAATTGGAATTACGGCGGTACCTAGTTCAATTCGAGATGTTCTCTGTGAAGCTGCAGCGAGCACCGGAAGCGGTGAAGAAATACCAAATTGCATATGGCGTTGACGAGCCCAAGCACTATCAAAACCTAACTCTTCGCCAAGTTGAATGATTCGAAGAGTTGTTTCGTGTCCTGGCAGAGGATCTTTTGGATCAAATAAACCCAGTGTTAAAAAACCCAATTTCTTAAGCGAATCTTTCTTAACTGACATTTATGTGACCTCCTTTGGTGAAGGTAACACAACAACATAATTACTTGTTGCGAAAATTTCGCAACTGCTTAATGTAATTAGTAATGATGCGAAACCTTTGCAACAAGTATAAAATAACCACTTTAGAGGTTTTCGATTTGCATTCATCAAATAACTTTGTTTATATACGTTCTGAAGGTAATGAGTTACAACGTTAAGCCTTGGCTAGTTGTACAGCAACCCTCTTCAACAGTGGGGTGCTCCAAGTGAATACCTGGTTCATTAGAAAACTAATGAGCAAGTGTTTGAGCTAAGGAAGAGAATCAAATGTCAGGTATCAAAGGCAAGAGTCAACAGTTACACGCACATATGTGTTTTGCGCACTGTAGTGCGCTGATGCTCTAAAACTTCTCAGATCACAAGAAGCCTAATAGAACTCTAGAAAATATCTAGAGTTTATTGATATCGCATTTTCCAATCATTTATAGATTCCAAGTTAATAATCAAGTTAATTAATCAAAGGGAGCACACCGTGACAGCGTCAGATAACTACGCAGACCTGCGTCGAACCTTTGCGGCGTTTCCTACCGGAGTTACTACGGTCATCGCTCAGGTCGATGGAAAGCCAGTTGGATTCACACTTAGCTCATTCACGAACGTGTCGCTGGAGCCTGCTCTAGTCCTAATTTCTCCATCTAAGAAATCTAACTCTTGGGCACAGATCAAGAACTCACCAAGTATCGGCGTCAGCATCTTGGCATCAAACCAAGAGGATATCGCATTGACTTTGAGCAAGAAAAATATCGATCGCTTTGCAAATATTGATTACCGGTCGCTTCCTAAAGGTGCGGTTCTTATAGAAGGCTCTACTGCCTGGTTTGAGACTCGATTGGTTGAAGAGGTTTCTGCCGGGGATCATGTTGTGGCAATTCTTGAAATCTTGGCTCACGGACGCGACCTTGCGAAAGAGCCACTCGTTCACCATTCCGGAAAATTTAGAGACCTTAATTACATCCAAGCAATCTCTGAGGAGTTACCCGCATGACTCTTAATAGCACAGACCAGCTGGCACAAAAGGCCACCATCAGGCACAAGCACTCATTGCGTTGGGTTGTTATAGCTATTGCCGCAGTTCTAGTTGCGCAATATTTCCATGGTCTGGCTACCAACCCTTTTTACCAATGGCATCGCTTTGCTTATTGGTTTGCTCGTCCTGTCATCTTGCGGGGACTAGTAGTTACTCTCGAGGCCACCGCAGCAAGTGCAGTGCTTTCCCTGATAGGCGGGGTGATAGTCGCTCTTTTTCGGCTATCTTCAAATGCCTTTCTCTCAACAATTGGTTGGGTCTATGTCTGGTTCTTCCGGTCTATTCCCAACATTGTGATTCTTCTCTTCATCTTTAATTCATCTGCAATCTACCCACATCTCAACTTTGGAATTCCCTTCTGGCACTCCTTCTTCCAAATCAACTCTTCAAAGGTTCCATACTTCGTCTTTGGCGTTGTTGGTCTAACAATTTCGGAAGTTGCCTATGCTGCCGAGGTAATCCGTTCTGGAGTTCTCTCGGTTGATCAAGGTCAAATCGAGGCAGCGAATGCGCTTGGTCTTAGCAAGTTACGCCAGCTACAGCGAGTAATTCTGCCTCAGGCACTTCGTTCCATCGTTCCCTCATATGTGAATCTGCTCATCGGCTTAATCAAGGTGAGTTCTCTCCTTTACTACGTCTCATTGCTCGACCTTTTCGGCAGCGTGCAAGAGATGGGGAGCACTTATCCAGGCGACATAGTTCCGCTTCTTATCGTTGGATCGGTCTGGTACGTGATTCTCACTAGCGTGATATCTGTCTTCCAATTTTATGTTGAGCGTTATTTTGCTCGTGGGGCAGTTCGTACTTTGCCTCCAACACCTATTGAAAAATTGAAGAAGCAATTCTCGGAGGCTTATTACACGATTTCACGGAGGAACAGAGCATGAGCACTAACCAACTTGCCGTTGAAATTCGCGGCGCAGATAAATCATTTGGCGCCAATCATGTCTTGCAGAAGATTGATTTGGATATCTACAAAGGTGAGGTAGTCGCCATTATCGGACCTTCCGGCTCAGGGAAGTCGACGTTACTGCGTGCAATCAATCATCTTGAAGGTTTGGATTTTGGATATATCAAGGTGGGTGGAGAACTCATTGGTGTTCGCGAACATCGCGGCAGACTCCATGAGTTGCCAGAGAGCAAGATTCGCCATCAACGTGCTCGAATTGGCTTTGTTTCACAGAACTTCAATCTCTTTTCAAATCTCACGATCATCGAGAATGTTGCCGAAGGCCCCCTGGCCCACAAGAAGTTGTCCCGCCCAGAAGCGCTAGCTAAGGCACAGAGCCTGCTTGATCAGGTAGGGATCGGCGAAAAGTCGAGCGCTTATCCACGTCAGTTATCCGGCGGACAGCAACAACGAGCTGCAATTGCTCGGGCGTTAGCGCTGGAACCAGAACTCATCCTCTTCGATGAGCCAACTTCTGCACTCGATCCAGAACTCGTGGATGAGGTACTTCAGGTCATCAGAGCTCTTGCTAGCACTGGTGCAACCCTCGTGATTGTCACGCATGAAATTGCCTTTGCCCGCCAAGTTGCGACAAAGGTGGTCTTTCTCGACAAGGGTCAGATTGTCGAGTCCGGAACGTCAGCTCAAGTCATAGATAACCCAACTAATTCGAGAACAAAGGAGTTCATCGGAAAAGTGCTATGGCAGAGCTTCTCAATCTAATCACTACCAACTAAAAGAAAAGGAAATAGAAATGACATACAAGAACAATCGAGTGACAAAGGTCGTCGCTCTCATAGCGGCGGCCGCGACCACGTTCATCGGAGTTTCGACTTCACAAGCAGCAACTACAACAACCTCACCGATCGTGAAGTTAGCTCTTAATGCAGGACAGGGTTTCCGCGCCCACTACGTCGAAGTCCAGGTGGATCCAGCATCCCGTGCGCTTCTTCCAAAGTCAGTTCTTGCTAGTGGACAACTCCAAATTGGCGTTGGCGCACTCCCTTCAGGTTTCCCGCCTCTCGTCTTCACCGGTACCGATCAACAGACTATTGTGGGATCAGAACCTGATCTCGGTCGCCTGATCGCTGCAGTACTTGGACTTCAGCCGGTCATTACAAATTACACATTTGCCAACATGTTTGTTGGTGTAGATAGTGGTCGCGTAGATCTTGCTCTCAGCAACATCGGCATCACAGAGCCTCGCAAAGCTAAGTATGATTTCGCTTCTTATCGCACTGTCGAATATGCCTTTGAAGCGCTCCGCACCAATCCTTGGAAGTTCACTGGTTACGAGAGCCTTGCTAACCACACCTTTGCAGTAGCTAAGGGAACAAACCAAGAACTCTTCTTGCTTGGATGGCAGAAGAAGTTGCAGGCTGAGGGTAAGAACTTCAAGATTCAATACTTCCCTGATTCACCTTCAACATACTTGGCGCTTGATTCAGGTCGCATCGACGCGATCTTCTCGGTTAATCCTTCAACTGTTTACGATGTTAAAGCTACCAGGAATGCTCAGTACCCAACGAAGGTAGCTGGGACATTTGGCGGGACCGGTCCTAATCCATTTGGATTTATCGGAGCCACAACCAAGAAGGACAACGGAGAAGTAGCTGCTTACGCCTCTGCAATTAATTATCTGATTCAAAATGGTCAGTACGCCAAGTGGCTAGATACCTATGGACTCCCAGCGGAAGCGATCCCGACTTCACAAGTAAATCCATACGGAATCCCAGTCCCAACCGTCTAATCGTAAGCAATCAAGGGCAGTAGTTAATTTCATAAGCAGAAAAACAGAAAGAGGTAACACAGATGTCTCAGGCGCACTACGCATCACCCGTCGACGTTGAAAAATACGGCGAATACAAGATCATTCGAAAGGAAGGGGATACTCGACCTCTCTATCGCTTTAGCGAGCGAATTTCGAATGAACCAGGTGCTGCCTTGAAGCCTGAGGCTGGCCGTTACCATCTTTATGCTGGTTGGTTCTGCCCTTGGTCTCAAAGAGTTACCTTAGAAATTGCTCTCAAAGGTTTAGAGAGTGTTATTTCTATTTCCTATGTAGATAATTCCCGGGATGCTCGAGGGTGGGCATTCCGGGAACCCTACGGACCAGATCCCATCAATGGTTTCACATTGCTGCGGGATGCTTATGAGGCTACAGAACCGGGCTTTGATGGACATATCTCAGTACCCACGCTCTGGGATAAGAAACTAGGTCGGGTGGTAAGCAATGACTTTAAGAGCATCGGAATTGATGTAGCCACACAGTTTGAAGAGTTCGCAAATGGCGTGCAAACCTACCCCATTACTGTTGCGGATCAGATTGAAGAACTAGATGCGCTTATCGGTCCATCAATCAATCAATGGGTTGGTCGCGCTGCCAAGGGCGATGCCGATGCAATAGAACAATTTAATAAAACCCTAGATCAGCTCGATCGTAGACTCTCAACTCAGACGTATCTGCTCGGCGACACTTTGACTGAGGCGGATATTCGTCTGTGGGTGACACTCGTTCGCTTCGATGTTCATGAGAATGCCACTCATCGGATCAATTCTGGATTGGAAAGTTATCCCCATCTTTGGGCATATGCCAAGCGGTTGTATGCGCTACCGGAGTTTAAGAGAACGACCGATTTTCATGCGTTTGCGAGCCCGGGTGTAGATCTATCCCGTTGGCGCGACGACTCCGATACTCAACTCATTTCATCCCACGCTAAGGAGAATTAAAGTGGCTGAAGATTCAATAAACCTGCTTGTTGCCCTAGATGGAACCGGTTGGCATCCATCCTCGTGGCGCGATGCAGAAGCTCTCCCTCGTGAGTTCACGACAGCCAAGTACTGGAAGGATTTAGCTCAGACGGCAGAACGTGGCCTTATTGATGCAATTACGATCGAAGATTCGCTTGGGTTGCAATCAGAACGACCATTTGAGAACGATGCACGGGTAGATCAATTTAGAGGTCGACTTGATGCAGTCCAAATTGCGACGTTTATTGCCCCATCGACAAATCACATTGGGATAATTCCGACGGTTATCGCAACTCATACTGAGCCATTTCATATCTCAAAAGCCATCGCAACTCTGGATTATGTGAGCCTTGGGCGAGCAGGAGTGAGGGTTCAACTTGCAACCCGCACGAGTGATTCCAAACATTTTGGACGCCGCGAATTTCCTAACTTTACATACGATGATTACCTCAACGGTAATGGCCGCGAATTTATTGAAGAATTATTTGATGAGGCAGCAGATTACATCGAAGTGGTCCGTCGACTCTGGGACAGCTGGGAAGACGATGCTGAGATTAGAGATAGCAAGAGTGGCAAATTTATTGATGTTAAGAAGTTGCACTACATTGATTTCAAAGGAAAATGGTTCAGCATAAAGGGACCATCCATCACCCAACGTCCACCTCAAGGTCAACCCACAGTTGCGGTTCTTGCGCATGCCACAGTTCCGTATGAGTTGGCAGCCAAATCAGCGGACGTCGTCTTCATTACTCCAACCGAAAAAAATCCTGCAAGTTCAATAATTGCCGAAGTACGCGCTGCAGAGTCGAAGCTTGAACGATCCCTTCCGCCTCTTAAGGTGATTGGAGAAATTGTGGTGTTTCTTGGAAAGACGACAGAGGAAGCTCAGGCACATCGCGCCAAACTTGATGATTTCCTTGGCCACCCATACCAGAGCGATGCACATATCTTTGTAGGTACCGCCGAGGAGTTAGCGGACCTCATTGCTGAGTGGAGCGCAAGCGGAATCGAGGGGTATCGCTTGCGTCCCGCTTCACTTCCACATGATCTCAATCTGATTGTGGATCAGCTAGTGCCTGCTCTGCAAAAGCGCGGGATATTCCGAACTTCATATGAAGCTGGTTCTCTTCGCTCTCGTTTTGGCTTTGCTCGCCCAGCCAACCGCTATGCAAGTTCTGTGAAAGGTTAATTGCAATGACTAAGCCACTTAAAGAGGTACATATCGCTGCTCACTTTCCGGGTGTAAATAACACCACGGTCTGGAGCGACCCCAAATCTGGTAGCCACATTGAGTTCAGTTCGTTTGAACACTTTGCCCGCGCTGCTGAGCGTGGAAAACTTGACTTTATCTTCCTAGCTGAAGGATTGCGTTTACGTGAGCAAAAGGGTCAGATTTATGATCTTGATGTTGTAGGTCGTCCTGACAATCTTACGATCTTGGCGGCGATCGCCTCCATCACGGAACGAATTGGAGTTGCTGCAACTGTCAGCACAACATTTAACGAGCCTTATGAGCTAGCACGTGAGTTTGCAACATTGGATCATCTCTCTGGCGGTCGTGCTGCATGGAACGTCGTTACCTCCTGGGATGCCTTTACCGGCGAGAATTTCCGCCGCGGGGGATACCTCAAAGCCGATGATCGATATCGCCGAGCAAACGCTTTCTTGGATGCCGCCTTCGAACTTTTTGGATCATGGAATCCAGATGAGATAGTCGCTGATAAGGCTGGTGGTAATTTCTTGTCTCATTCGGATCCTGGTCGATTCGAGTACAAAGATGATTTCTTTGATATCGCTGGAAACTTCAACGTCCCAACTTCTCCTCAAGGTCGTCCAGTAATTATTCAAGCTGGAGATTCACCCGAAGGTCGTGAGTTTGCTGCCGCAAAAGCAGAGGTCATCTTTACTGGTCGCTCTGGACTACAGGATGGAAGAGAGTTTTACGCAGATGTGAAGCGCAGGTTGGCCAAATATGGACGTGCGCATGATCAACTTTTAATCATGCCGGCATCAACATTTGCGTTAGCTGATACTGATGAAGAAGCGAAGGCATATGCCGAAGAGGTGCGACGCGCCCAGGTAAGTGGAGCAACCGCGCTTCGATTGCTTGAGCAATTCTGGAATCGCGATCTCTCCAATTACGATCCTGACGGTCCGCTTCCAGAGAGCGAGCCAGATGTTGTCTCTGAATCCTTGACTGCCGGACGAGCCAGCGCTCGCATGTTTGGTGATCGACTGGCGAAGGCTAAGGAGTGGCGTGAAATAGCGGAGGCTGAAAACCTCTCAATTCACGAATTAGTCCTCCGTGTTGGTTTGGGTGGACAGGGGCAGACCTTTGTTGGTTCTCCTTTAACCATCGCTAATCAGATCAATGATTTGGTCCAAGCAGATGCCTCAGATGGATTTATTATCGTTCCTCACATCACTCCATCGGGTCTTGATGGCTTCGTGGATCAAGTAATTCCAATTCTCCAAGAGAAAGGTGTGTTCCGCCAAGATTATGTAGGCACAACCTTGCGCGATCACCTTGGTCTTGATCAACCAGGAGTCATAAACCAGCCAGATTTTGCAGCGGCGGCACAATAAGAGATGAGCCGCCGAATTGGAATTATCGGGGCGGGACCTCGAGCTGTTCTTCTTCTAGAAAGAATCCTGGCTAGCGCCGATTCCATCCTTGGAGGAGAGAAGCTCGAGGTTTATCTAGTCGACCCATATCCAGTTGCTGGAGGTCGCATTTGGCGAAAAGAGCAATCACCGTTGCTGTGGATGAATTCCAGAGCAGAGGATGTGACGTTCTTCCCCGATGATTCTGTGCAAATTGAAGGACCGCTCTTTAAAGGTCCTACTCTCTGGGAGTGGATTCGTGATGAAGTGCCTAATCTTGACGTACCAGAAGCCATCAAGTTTGAGGCAAGTCAAGCTCAATCTGGAACATTTCCATCCCGCATCTTGCAGCATGAGTACTTGAGTTGGTTCTTTCAGAAACTGCTGAATAATTATTCGCAAACCGCGGATCTAAATTTCCATCAGTCACGTGCGGTCGACCTTCAGACAATCGACGGCACAGAACGAATTTTTCTTGAGGATGGCACACACTTTGACGTAGACGTTGTCCTACTTGCGCAGGGGCATTTAGATACGGAGCCAAGTCTTAAAGAAAAGGAGTTCCTCTCACTTGCGGCAGAGCATGGGCTCACATATATACCTACAGCCCATACCGCCGATCTGAATTTTGATGAAGTGCTTCCGGGCGAAGATGTTTTGGTTCAAGGCTTTGGATTAGCATTCATTGATTTGCTTGTTCTCCTCACGCAAGGACGTGGCGGACGATATGAAGACGTGGATGGTGAGTTGAAGTACATTTCCTCGGGCCAAGAACCACACATAATTGTTGGCTCTAGTCGTGGTGTGCCTTATCGCAGCAAAATTGGCTATTCGGTGGGTACGCCTGCTCCTAAGATTCCGCGTTACCTAACTGTTGATGCGATTAAATCTAAGATCAATACGGAAGTCGTTACGGATTTTCGAACACAGGTCTGGCCTCTTATTGCGAAAGACCTTGCGTACGCTCATTACTCCGAGCTCTTCCGTGCGAATCCTGAGCGAACCAATATTTCGTGGGAAGAGTTTGAATCTGTGTACGATCAATATGATTGGTATGCACCCGAACTTCGCACCCTGGAGGCTAAGGCTCTTAAAAATCCACTCGACGTGCTGGATTTTGAGAAGTTGGATCGACCACTCAAAGGCTTAAAAGTGGATTCTTTAGAGGAGTTGCAAGCCACCATTCGTAATCACATTGCAGCAGACTATACCCGGCGCCATGACAGCAGTTTTAGTTCTGATGCCGCGGTCTTCTCTGGCTTACTGCAAATATTCGGGGGGCTTGGCGCAATAATCCAGAGCGGATTACTCACTCCACGAACAATCATTGAAGATATCGAAGGAACTTTCTTTGGGTTCTTCAGCTATGTAGCTAGCGGACCTCCAGGTCCACGTCTACGCCAAATCCAGGCTCTCTCTCATGCTGGAGTTCTCACCTTCCTTGGCTCGGAAAGTGAATTTAACTTCTCACCTGAGATTAAGAAATTTGTGGCCAAGAGTGTGAACGTAGATACCCAAGTTGTGGCTCGTGCCTTGATTGAAGCTCGCATTCCTGACTCAAAAGTTGAAGAGACAATTGATTCACTTATCCAAAATCTTTTGCAACGCGGGGAGGTTTCGGAAGATTGGGCAGAAGATGAGGAAGGTCTCTTTTCGAGTGGCAAACTACTCGTTCACCCTAGGTCCGGTCGATTAGCGCAGGCCGATGGAACTTTTGCAGAGAATCGTTTCGCTGCTGGCCCTTGGGTTAAAGGAGGACTCGCCTCATCGGGATTCGCACGTCCAAGGACTAACGCATTTGGATTCAAGTACAACGACAATCTGGGACGCGAGATCCTGCGGCAATTGGCCAGCAAAGAATCAAGCCACACTTCAATCCCAAATATTGTCACCACGTAGGGTCGCATCAGATCCACCATCAATATAGATTGTCTGTCCCGTGGTGTGAGTGTTCTCCTCGCTCGTTAGCCAGGCTAAGAGGTAGGCAACTTGCCGTGGCTTCATATAGTGATTGAGAGGCATCGGCACCATCGTGTCGATGGCTGCTCTGGCCTCTGGTGTCCCAATCATGTCAGCGACCATCGGGGTCTCGACAATTCCGGGGCCAACGGCATTGAGCGGAATTCCCGCACCTGCCCAAACTGGAGCGATGCTCTCTCGACGAACCCAACGGCTTAGAGCTCGCTTTGTTGAACCATAGATGAGTGAGGCTCTCTCGTCTCCTTCATCGCACAGCCCTTGGGCAATTTCGATAGCAGAGGATTCCTTATTAGCGAGCATTGCCTCGACAAGCTCTGGAGAATTAGGCATCAGCGAAGCCATTGAACTAGTGATCGCGACACGTGGGCTCGCGCTCTTTGAGAGGGCTGGCAATAAACCCTCGAGGAACTCCTTCACCCCAAAATAATTCACGGAGACTGTCTTGGGGGTAGGGGTAGCGAGGCCAGCGCAAGCAATGATGGCATCAATCATCCCCTGACTGCGCTCGATTACTTGGTGTACGCCACTTTGGCGCCCTTGAGGTGTACTCAGATCGACATTGATATCAGTGTTATGAATATCCACTCCGATAACGTTCTCACCACGCTCTTTCAATAACGAGTAGGTTGCTGCACCAATTCCAGAAGCGGCTCCAGTAACTACATACGTTCTCTTCATTTTTCTCACTCTTACTTCCATATTCGATCTCTACATCTTAGAGATCGTGAATCACCATATTTCGTGCCTTAGAAAGCAATTCGCCATCGGACATATCTTCAGCATCAATATCTGCAATAGAGCGAATATGGTTAGCAATCTGGGGGTGGTGAATTTTGAGATACGAGGCCAAATTCTGTACTGCGCTCGCCTTTCCCTTGCCACCTCCCGCGAGATAGATTCTCTCGAATCCCACCAACTCCTTCGCCACTTCTTCAGCGAATTTTGGATTGATCTGTGAACGATTCCGTCCACTTAAGAACTTACTCAAGGTCTTTTGATTTTCGTGGCCGGCTACTTTGTGGGAGATTTTCTCCGGCTTAGCTCCCGGCTCAAAATCATCTTTCCAAATTTTTGTGTGGGTTCTAGATAGAACTACGAAGACTTTTCGATTAGGAACGTGACTTTCCATTTTCTTCTTCTCTCATTAACGTCAGTTAACGTGATGGAAATATTCTCCTCTCTTTGTAACAAGAGTGGAGATTAAAGTTAAGAAAAGTGCAGAGATAGCACTCAATTATTATTTAGCTAAGCGCTCCAAAAAGTAGAAAAACTAATCCGATAAATGGAGGTGTAGCTTGAATGATCGCAGCGCGTCTGGATGTTTTAACGCTGAAGAAGAGAACGAGCCCAGCGCCGAGAATGCTCGCCGCTCCAGCGATGATCAGCGCGAAACCAACCTTCTCATTGACAGCAAGTGCAACAAGTCCCGCCGCAATCTCTAAAGCGAGAAAGAGGTTATAGAAACCTTGATTGAGAGCCATTGGTCGGATGGTCTCTGCCGCCTCTTGGCTGGCGATCCCAAAAGCCTTCCATGTTTTCGGCTTGGTCCAGGCGATACTCTCGAGATAGAAGATATAGACGTGAAAAAGGGCTGAAAGGCCGATGAAGCAAGAACCGATCACCAACAGAAAATTCTTCACGCGAGCAGTATTCCACCGTATGCGGTCAGCGTTAAGGGCATCGCACCCTATTTAAAGCAATTTTTACTGCATATTCGCCTTGTCTGGTAGATCACATCGCTTAGAAATCCATGTGATCCAGTAGATAGTTACCAAAGTGCTACCCCCTGTCATTTCTAGTGACCTCATCTTGATCCAGAGAAACAATTGCCACATCAAGATAACTACAAGAGATGGTGGAAAGAGAAATGACGCGGATTTCTAGTAAAAAGCAAGTAACTTCAATAGTTGCTGTAGTTGTGCTCTTTGGCGCACTCTTCGGAGCATCAGCAGCAAACGCTGCAACTAAGTCCATTACTTGTTATAAGGGCAGCACCTCAAAGGTAGTTAAGTCAGCAGCGCCAAAGTGCCCCGCTGGTTGGAGTACTACAAAGCCAGTCGCTGCCAAGACAGCACCTGCAGCAAGCACATCAAAGAGTTTCACACTCAACGCTACGTACACGGGCAAGATTTCAAGCCTATGGAGCGATTCCGATGTTCAAAGCACAGTTACTGCAACTGGTACCGGAACAACTCTCGGATTAACCCAATTGACCGGAAGCGGTTCCTCATCTCCAGCTAGTCAAGATGCAACCATCTCTGGTGCAGGAACTATCTCCGATGGCACCAATACGGTAAAAGGAATTTTCGATCCAAGTGCCACCGGTCATGCGAAAGATGGTGCAGCACCTACCTCCGTCGATATCAGCGGAAGCATCATTGTTAACGGCGGAACCGGAAAGTATGCAGGGGCCACTGGAACCCTCAAGTTCACTGGAAGTTTCCCAGTCTCTTCCACAACCGCAGGCACCAAAGATTCTGGCGCACTTACTTTGACCGTCACCGGAACCTTCACCACGAAATAACTTCCATCGACTAGGTCTATGACAAGTTCTCAACCAAAAGGAGCAGAAAATAATGAAAAGTAAGAAGTCCAAGGCCCTGATAGTGGCTCTAGCCCTAGCAGGATCAGCGATAGTTGGAAGCTCATCAGCATTTGCTGCTGCAGCAACTCCAACCCTCACACTATCTGGTGGAAGCACCGTCTTCGGTCTCAGCCCAGCAATCATCGTGGCAACTGCAAGCGTTCCAGGAAACGTCGCCTTCTCAGTAGGCGCCACAGTCATCACCGGTTGTGAGGCAGTTGCAACCACAACAGTTTCGCCATTCGTTGCTAAGTGCTCATGGGCTCCAGCAGCTGCAGGTCCCGCAACACTCACTGGTGTACTGACACCAACCGATACCGTTGGATATACCACGGTCACATCTGCACCTCTCAATGTAAAGACCGGTACACCTGTACAGGGAACCGTTCCTTCACCAATCAGTCTCTATGTAGACACGATTGTTGCCTCTGGTTCAACTGGTGCACTTGCTCCTCGCTTCGGAGTTAGTTGCGCAATCACTAGCCAATTCATTGTTGGGCAGACCATCGTCTTCCGTGTCTATGGAAACGATGCAGATCTCGGTGGAGCCGTTCTTGATCCCTCAAACGTTGCTAGTGCATATGTAACAGTTGCTGGTATCGATCAACCAATTCCATTGTCTTATGGAAATCACAGCGGAGTCGCTTTCTGGTCTGCACCACTCAAGACCGGTACAACACCAGGTCTATATGGCACTTTGGGTGTAATGAACTTCAAGGTAACTGTTACTACAAAAGATCAAGACACCATCAAAGTACTTTCAACCAAGTTGTCTCCACGGATGGTTAATGGAGTTCGCGTAAGAGATGCGTCTGGTCATCAAGTTTATGACCGTGTCAGCTACTACCGCACAGTTCCTGTTAATCCTCCATTAAAGGGTGCTACAGGAGTATGGCAGTCAGCCTTCACTCCAACATCTCAGGTAACACTCTATGCAGTTCCAACAATGTAATCGGAACTAATTCTCAAACAACTAAATAACACGTAAGAACCACTGACGCGGTTCCTACACAAAAAAATATCGATCACACCTAGGAAAGGGTTCATCATGAAAACGAAGATAGCTTCACCGACAAGATCACTAATTATCAAAGGCGTCGTAGTGTCGCTGTTCTCGGTATTCCTGGTGGCCCCTGCCCTAGGCGCCGATACCTTAGTTAATTCACAACCGCTGGTTCAGCCGGCAGATATCCCGGATGTTGCTCCACTGCCTTTCACGGGCCAGACGGCAGCTACATTCACTATTCCAACAACCATGGTCAATCTCTCCTTGACACCTAATCAGGGTGTTGTTGGGGATCCCTTCGTGGTTTCTGGAAAGGGGCTTCCAGCAAGCACATCAGTTCAACTGACATGGGGCACAAATACTGGTACTTGGGTAACAGATGTAGAACCAAGTTCTGTTAACTACACCGGAATTTCCTTCTCCAAGGTGACGGTCAACATGGCTACGGTTACTACAGATGCCACGGGTGCTTTCAGTTACTCGACTAAGGTGCCTGCAGATTTCGGCGGAGTGCATGACATCTATGCGGTTGTAAATGGTGCGGCTGTAGGTCACACCGGCTACCAAATCAATCGCACACTCACGGTTACTCCAACGAGCGGTCCTATTGGTACACCGATCACAGTTACATATACAGGCATGGGCGCCAGCCTTTATACAGCTGGTGGCGCTGTTCACTGGGATAACCTCTACGCTGGAGAAGAGCAAGCAATCTGGACCCGCGGAGTTGGAAAGGTAGTCATCTACGCTTCTGGTCCTCGTGGAATCCACTATGTAAACGTCGGTAACGCAATTGGATTTACCTATCTCAACGTGATCCAGTCACCTATCCCTTATACAAATGGTGGATCGGTCCCTTTCAATGTAACAGGCGACAGAGGAATATCAGCTCCAACTGAGACCTTCCCAGCCAAGGTAACGGCTACTTCGAACCTTCACACCACATTGACAAATACTGGTCTAGATCCAAGCACGGTAGCGACCATGACACTGTCAAAGACGGAAGGTCCAATCCTTACAAAGGTCAATGTAAAGACCGCAAAAGTTGCGGCCGACGGAACTTATCAACTCGTTTGGTCGACCGTTGTCGGTAACCGCGTTAACTGCCCTACAAGTACATGCTGGGCCTTTAGCTCAATTCCTCTAGGAACTGCCACAGTACAAAATGGGGCATCATCAACCGATGTAACAATTCCTGACAACTTAGGCGGATGGCACGTCATTCAGATGATGAAGGGCAATGTCATCGAAGCTCAAACACCGTTCTATGTTCAAGAGAGCATCATGCCTTTCTATGACAACAACGGAAAGCAGATTGGTCTCGGGATTGCATCCTTCGATCCATCCACCGCACCAGATGTAATTGCTAAAGGACAAGCCGGTGTTCCACAAACCACGTTCAAAGCCGGTGAGGACTTCACAATTAGTATTAAAGGTGTTGGTTGGACTCAGTTAGATAACACCCTCGCTGTAACGTACGATAATAGTTATATTGGTTATGGTTGTGGCTTCAACTCAAATGGATACATGGTTGTTCGCTTGAAGGCTACCGGTGCTCCTGGTACCCACATCATCGACTTCCACCCATTGTTGTACACAAACCAACCATCATTTGCTAACACGCCTTATGGAATGCTCCCTGTACTCTCTTCAGATCGAGACTTCCCAGGTTTAGCACTTGGCTATGAGGTGCCTTCATTCCACTTCACGATCAGGGTGACAAACTAAAGAGTAAATGACTGAACTAGCCCCGCTCCTCATGAAGAGGCGTGGGGCTAGTTTTATTTTGGCCTCGAATAAATATTGGAGCCCACCAGTTCCAACGGCCGAGCAAGACCATAACGCTCGGGAGTAGAAGACCACGGACAATGGTTGCATCGACAAAGACCCCGAAGGCTAATCCGATTCCGATTTCTTGGAGTCCAGCGAAATGTCCAAGGGCCAATCCGCAGACCGCACCAATAAATATAAGCGCTGCAGTGGTAACAACAATTCCTGTTTGCGTAACGCCTTCAGATATTGCCTCGGAATTACTAAAGCCAGAATCTCTCGCCTCCTTAATTCGAGAGATGATGAAGACCTCATAATCCATGGATATGCCAAAGAGCAGAACAAAGAGAAAGAGGGCTGCCCACGCTTCAATCTGATTGAGGTGATAGATCCCGAGGAATTTAGCGATGGCGGAGTTGCCAAAGGCGAGAACGACGATGCCATAAGCAACGCTGAGAGAGATTAAATCCAACACAATCGCCTTAATAGGGATGAAAACTGACTTAAATGCCCCACAGAGCAAGGCGAAGGTAGCGAGTAAGGCACAGAGAACTATCCAGGGAAATGTTCGAGAGAGTTCTCGAATTAAGTCAGCGCCCTGAGCCGCCGCTCCTCCGACGTAGAGGGTGGCGGTGGGTGGGAAGCCGTATTTGGTGAGTGCAATGTCTCGCAACTGCTTCACTAAATTCTGGGCTTGGGAACTTCCAAAGCTCTCCTTGGGAAAAACAAAGAGCCGTAGGTAGCGGCCTGTCTTGTCTACATAGGGAGTCTTTTTACCGGTAGCTACTACGAAAATGTCAGGCTTCTTGAGCAATTGTGCCGAGAGGTTATTACGTGCGGCCACAATATCTTGTGTCGTGGCGCTCCCAGGTGCTCCCAGATCGATCACCAATTGATCCGGTGTAATCACCCCAGATCCGACCTTAGAACTCACGATGTTCAAGGCTTGCTGCGATTCGAGCTGATCAGGGATAGCCGTCAAAGAACTTGGCGTGAGGTGTAAGGCAAGCGCCGATGAGGAGAGAGCCAGCAGTATCGCGACAGAGCTGATCGCCACGACTAACGGTCTTTTCACAATAAAAGTGGCTAATGAGGCGAATGGTTTTGTCGAGATCTTTCGAATCTGGCGGGAGATTGAAAGAAAAGAGAGAAGAACTGGAAGCAAGGAGAATGTGGCTGCCAGGGAGATAAGTGGGACTAGCGCTGTTGCAATTCCAAGTGAGCGAATGAATGGGACCGGAACAAAAATCAGGGTTGAGAGTGCTAGGGCAACCGTGGCGCTAGAAATGGCAATGGTCCGTCCAGCGCTCGCCATGGTGCGAAGGATTGCCTCATCGCGATCAACCGACTCTCCATAGAATTCTTTTCTAAATCGAAAAAGGAGAAGGAGGGAGTAGTCAATTGCCAAGCCCAGTCCTATGAGCTCGACGATATTAGGCGTATATAAAACGACGAGTGAGCCCTCAGAAATTAGGAATGCCAGAGATATGGTGGCAGATATTGATGTGGCAGCGAAGATAAATGGAATTAGCACTTGGAGTGAGAAGCCGAGGATGAGGATTAATAGAAGAAGAGCAATACTCAAACCAATAATCTCACCGCGATGAAGATCTGAACTGAGAACCGGGGTCACATCACTCTCGATCGCTGGTGGACCTGTTATTAGTGCGCCCACCAAACCGCTCTTTCGAATCTCCGCTCGAAGGAGCGGTGTGTAATGAGCTGCCTTGGCAAGAGAGAGGGAGGTGTTGATGTTTACTAAGAGAATGCCACCTAGCGCTTTCTCTTCCGCGATCGAAGCGGTTGGAACGATACTTGACGCGCTTGATATTTGATCTTCAAAGGTAGATATCTGAGAGTTAGTGGCGTTTTTAAAGGGAAAGATAACGGTGAATGTCCCCTCGATATTTTCATTGAAATGCTGAGTGAGGAGAGCATCCGTCTGCGCCGAAGGGCTGTGTGGGATAGCCAAAGAGGTAGTCAGATGGGAGTTTAGATTTGAGTTACTTAGTACTCCTAGAATAAATATGAGTAGCCAGAGTGCGAGAACACTTATGCGATTTCTTAAAATGAATCGCGTCCATCTCGCCATCACGCTTCAAGTCTAGGGGAACCACGCATCGACCCTGCTTGGTTATTCGCGCATACAAGTGAGAGGATTCTGGCTATGTCGCGACAGAAACTCGAATCCTTTCCAAAAGTTCAACTCACCTTTGGACCATCTCCTATCCATCGCCTTGATCGCCTTACCGATTACTTAGGTGGCAAAGTTGAGATCTGGGCTAAACGTGAAGATGTGAATTCGGGTTTGGCATACGGCGGCAATAAGACGCGAAAGCTCGAATATCTTGCGGCTGATGCATTGGCTCAAGGCTGCGACACACTGGTTTCGATCGGCGGAGTGCAGTCCAATCACACCCGCCAGGTCGCTGCGGTTGCCGCAAAACTAGGCCTTAAGTGCGTATTGGTGCAGGAGCATTGGGTTGATTGGGATGAGGTCAATTATGAAAAAACTGGCAACATTCTCTTGAGTCGGATTATGGGAGCTGAAGTTCGCCTCGATGCTGCTGGTTTTGATATCGGCTTTAGAAAGTCATGGGAAGAAGCAATCTCTGATGTCATTGCACGGGGTGGCAAGCCATATGCAATTCCCGCGGGGGCATCCGATCATGCTCTCGGTGGCCACGGCTTTGCCGGATGGGCTTTTGAAGTTGAAAATCAAGAAGCCGAACTAGGTTTTACCTTTGACAATGTCATCGTCTGTTCCGTAACAGGTTCGACTCAAGGAGGAATGATTGCGGGCTTTGCACATAGCAATCGCGCCGCTTCAGTTCTTGGGATAGATGCTTCAGCAACAGTTGAAAAGACCTGGGATCAGATCAAGCGGATCGCGACACGCACCGCTTCTGCTATCGAACTAGGTCGAGAGCTCAATGACTCTGAGGTCGTGCTTTTGGATCGATGGCATGATGGAATTTACGGCGTAGCAAGCGAGCACACGATTGAAGGAATTGAGTTAGTGGCCCGTCTAGATGGAATGATCACTGACCCGGTCTACGAAGGTAAATCCATCACCGCGCTCATTGATCTGGTTAAGGAAGGATTCTTCCCAGAAGGAAGTCGCATTCTCTATGCCCATCTTGGTGGTCAACCGGCCATCAATGCTTACACGACTGCCTTTTAGGGAAAACCTGCTTACCTATTATCTTCCCGCATTGCTTTGAAAATCCTTTTTAACTTATCTTCTGGGAAATCAGTCAGCCTGAAATATCGTGCTGGATAAATTCGCCCAGGAAACTCATCGTGTTCTCTCTCAACATATCGAATGAAGTTATTGATGCCACTCCATCGCCCCACTCCACCTCCAACTAGATAGATATGATCGAACTTCTGCAGCTTGTGATAAATGAATTCGCAATAGTGTTTATCAAGACCTGGCTCCAACCAGGCAGGCAAGAGATGAAATTTTGATTTTGACCCAGAAGATGTCTCTCGATAGTCGTAGTTGGAAGTCGACCGAGGCCCACTGACGCTTGTGAAACTAGGACGAGATCTGGGGTCATAAATTGCAGTAGGTCTTTTATGCGCCTCTAAGCCATCCTCCCAAATCAAAGTCCGCGTCTTGCCGATTACGGCGAAGGCGGGATGAGAATGAACATGGCGCTTAAGCATTGCTTTCTCCTTAGAGGGTACATCGCTTGCTTAGGTCAATTATCCGCTTTATTAGAACCTTAGCAATACGAAATTTCACTTAGGGCTATCACTTATTCGAGATTTTGTGGCTCACATTAGGGAGTCAACGGGCGTAAATCGGAGGATACTGAAAGTGAGCAGTAGGAGATCAGATCCTCTGGAGCTTAGAAAATTCGAACTAGGAGAGAAAAATGAGCACGACCTCAGACACACATGTTGCACTTGTAGCCTTCGATGGTTCTCCATCATCAATTGCAGCACTTAATTGGGCGGCCAAGCATGCGGCGCTACTGGGACTTGAAATCGAAGTGGTCAACGTCTGGGAATATGCCGAGTCACCATTGGATATGGCTGGAGTCGGTTTTGGAACGAGCGCCTATGTGGGGGAGAGTGATCCCAAAATCTGGTCTGATCAAATTCTTAAATCTGGCGTTGGTCTGGTCTTTGGACCGGGAGCAGATCAGGTAAAGACCACATCCGTTGAAGGAAGCGTAGTTCGCACCCTGGTTGAACTATCAAAAGGGGCTGAATTGCTCGTGATGGGATCACGCGGACATGGAAAATTTGCAGATCTAATACTTGGCTCTGTCTCGGAGAGCTGCTCCGCAAAGTCAAAGTGTCCGGTGGTTATAGTTCACGCTTAAGATTGGACAATGACTACTCGAATCACTCATTTCATCAATGGCCAACTCTGGACTGGAGTAAGCGAACGTACCGCACCAGTATTTGATCCTGCGACGGGAGTTGCCTCAAAGCGCGTCGACTTCGCATCGAAGGAACTTGTGGGTGGTGCAGTAGACGTAGCGACAGGTGCCTTCAAAGAGTGGCGCGAAGTTTCGCTCACCAAGAGAATTGCGATTCTCTTCTCTTTCCGCGAACTTCTCAACGCACGCAAAGAAGAGCTAGCTGCAATCATCACATCAGAGCATGGCAAGGTATTGAGTGATGCACTAGGTGAAATAACTCGCGGTCAGGAAGTTGTGGAGTTTGCGTGCGGCTTAGGCCATCTGCTTAAAGGTGGATTTTCAGAACAGGTCTCCGGCGGAGTAGATGTGCACTCGGTCCGCCAACCACTGGGTGCCGTTGCGATCATTTCTCCCTTTAATTTTCCAGCGATGGTTCCAATGTGGTTCTTCCCAATCGCACTCGCCGCTGGCAATACCGTAATTTTGAAGCCAAGCGAGAAAGATCCATCTGCCGCCAACTTCATCGCAGGTCTACTTAAAGAGGCTGGATTACCCGACGGAGTATTTAATGTAGTTCATGGAGATAAAGAGGCTGTTGATGCCCTTCTTGAACATCCCGATATCAAGAGCATTTCATTTGTGGGATCTACTCCTATTGCACAATATATATACGAGACAGGAACAAAAAATAAGAAGCGCGTTCAAGCGCTCGGCGGAGCTAAGAACCACATGTTGGTGCTACCCGATGCCGATCTAGATCTTGCGGCAGATCAAGCGATCAATGCTGGTTTTGGTTCTGCGGGAGAGCGTTGCATGGCGATATCGGTCGTACTCGCGGTCGAGCCAATCGGCGATCAACTAGTCCAAAAGATCGCGGAACGGATGCCAAGTTTGCGCACGGGCGATGGTCGTAGAGGTTGCGACATGGGTCCTCTCGTTACTGGAGCTCACCGCGACAAAGTACAGAGTTATGTTGATGCAGGAGTAGCAGCTGGCGCCACGCTCGTTGTCGATGGACGCAATCCTGTTGTAGATGGCGAACCTGGCGGATTCTGGCTTGGACCAACACTCTTTGACCATGTAGGTACTGATATGACGATCTACACCGATGAGATTTTTGGACCGGTACTTTCTGTTGTTCGCGTTAAGTCCTATGAAGAGGGCGTTGCTCTTATCAATGCACATGAGTATGGAAATGGCACCGCAATTTTTACCAACGACGGAGGCGCCGCCCGTAGATTCCAGAATGAGATTGAAGTGGGCATGATCGGGATTAATGTTCCAATCCCCGTTCCCGTTGCGTACTACTCATTTGGTGGTTGGAAATCGTCACTCTTTGGCGATTCCCACGCCCATGGCACAGAGGGATTCCACTTCTTCACCCGAGGTAAGGTCATCACCAGCCGCTGGCTCGATCCAAGCCATGGCGGGATCAACCTCGGTTTTCCTACCCAGAATTAGGGCAGATCCGAAGGTCAGTTTCAGCGATCTCACAGAAATCTCCCAGATCAAGCCTCTTTAATTCACTCATAGAAAATCAAATGAGGGAGTTATAACGTGGCATCACAGAAGTTCCGTAAGACAGCGGCAATCTGTGGAATCGGTGCATTTGCATCTTTGATTCCACTTGGAGTAAATGCCGCAGATGCATCGACCGTCAAGACCACTGCAAAGAAATCCGGAACTTTTCTAGGTGCTGCATACCAAACTCGCTATGGCGCTGTTCAAGTATCCGTCACCGTTAAGAACGGCAAAATCACAAAGGTGACAGCCCCCGTCTATCCCGTTGGAACTTTCAGAGATCAGCAGATTAACTCGCAGGCAATTCCACTACTTGAGCAAGAAGTAATTGCTGCTCAGTCTTCAAATATCAACAACATTACCGGCGCCTCATTTACCGCGCAGGGCTTCTATATCTCTTTGGTATCAGCTTTATCTAAGGCTGGTCTTAAGTAAGAAACCGAACTCGGCTTGAGCGATGTGAGGGCATCGCTCGCCGAGTGTTCGGAGATCGTCGACACTTGATCAATCGACATCGCGTCTTAAAGTTATCCAGGATCCGATGAATGCAAAAACGGTGGCGTAAGCCAACATTAATGCGATAGATGCGCCAACCCCAAAATAGTTGGTGGTAGATATATTGAGAAATCTTTCGCTCGATTTTAAATCGATGTGAACGTTTAGCATCCCGACAATGAGTCCAGAAGGTAGAAATTTTCCGCCGGTAGCCCAAAAGACAACAATTAATTTCTCTACGACAAATAACCAAATAATCGCACCAACTTGCGCTACCTTCACGTTTCTGACGAGCGCACCAATCGCCACTCCCATAATTGAAATTACCGCTCCTGAAATAACCGCTGCTAGCAGCAGGTTTAAGAAAATCGATAGACCGGCGGTTGCATGTGGATAGTGGCTTAAACCTAAATAAGCACCGCCGAAGCCAACAAGTGTTGAAATAACCATGATGAAAATACCTGCACATGCAGCAACGACCAACTTCGCTATTAACACTTTGAATCGCTGAGGAGTTGCTAAAAATGTAGAAACTATCTGTCCGGATTGGTATTCATTTCCGATGAACGCTATTCCTAGAATCATAGTAAACAGGTAGCCAGAGATAGCTTTTCCATAGACTCCAGCAACCAACTGTGGATCCATCAAGCTAGCCCCATTGAGTTGAGACTTAAGGGCATGGATTGAATATGCGGCAGGGAATGATGCTAGAAGTGCAAGAAAAATGGCACCAACTAGGTAACCGTAGAAGGATTTGGTATAGATAACCTTGCGGAATTCTGATTTAAGAAGGTTTCTCATGAGGCTTCCACCAGTCTGATAAAGGCTTCTTCTAAGGTTCCAGCACCAATAACATCCAGCATGCTTCCCTCAGTAATCAATTTTCCCTTGTGAATTATCAAAACATCATCGACGGTATTTTGCATTTCTGCTAATTGATGTGAGGAGATCAAAATGGTGCGTCCATCGTGGGCGAGATTCTTGAGAAAAGTACGCAGCCAAGCTATTCCTATGGGATCCAAGCCATTGGAAGGTTCGTCAAGTACTAAAATTTCTGGATCACCAAGCAATGCGGTAGCGAGCGAGAGGCGTTGTTTCATACCGAGAGAGAATTCTTTAACCTTCTTTGGCGCGACGTCTAATAATTCAACGAGTTCGAGTACTTCAAGTGCACGAGCGTCAGGGATTCCAGCGGCCGCTGCAATTATCTCTAAATTTCTAATGGCGCTTAAAGAGGGGTTGTATCCGCCGGATTCAATTACTGCGCCTACTTGCCGCATTGGATTTACTAGGGCTTGGTATGGGGCTCCATGGATGAGTCCACTTCCAGAATTTGGGGTTGCAAGGGAGAGTAAACATTTGAGAGTGGTGCTTTTGCCCGCGCCATTTGGCCCAAGAAAACCTGTGATCCGCCCGGCTTCCACTCTTGCTGTGAGGTTATTTACGGCCACCACATCTTTATAGGCCTTAGTTAGTCCTCGAAACTCAATGATCGACATGTGGCCTCCGAATGGATATTAAAAGTTTACTCCGAATTGACCATAAATCAGGCAGACTAATCCCATGAAACCCAGTCGCCTGGAAGCCTTTAGCGATGGAGTATTCGCTGTTGCAATCACGCTCTTGGTATTTAATCTGAAAGTTCCTGATGTAGCAGGCGGACATCTCAGAAACGCCTTGGGACATCAGTGGCCTTCATATATTGCGTATGTCATTAGTTTCTTATCTATAGGAATCTGTTGGGTAAACCATCACTCTATCCTCGATCGAATCGCGATGGCCGATAGAGAGTTACTCTTTATCAATCTCGCCTTGTTGCTCGGGATAGTCTCGATTCCCTTTACAACATCCTTGGCAGCCACTTGGTACAACCAGGGAACGAACGCCAAATGGGCGATTGGGATCTATTGCGCCAACTGGGTCTATGTCTCGGCCACATATATATTGCTTATTCGCCACCTGATGGGGCATGAACATTTAGCCACCCACGCAACTGGGGTCACTCTTCAGTCTTTATTGCGTAAAGGACTCTTTGGCATCGTGGCCTATTTAGTGGCTCTGGTGGTCTCTCTGATTGCGCCGATTGTGGCATTCTTTATCTGCCTAGCCCTGGCTGTTTACTTTGTCTTTGGGGTTCAAGGGGAAGCGATGGCTGAGCATTAAAAAGTAGTACCCCCTTTTCAGTTCAATGGAACTAAGAGGATACTGGCCATCATGAATCAGAAATTCTTGCGAAAGCTACCTCGTGATTCAAATAAGTATTCGCATGGGACTGTCGCCGTCATCGCAGGAAGTTCAGAATATGCAGGGGCAGCCGTTCTCTGTGTTGGTGGAGCTAGGCGAGGCGGATCTGGCTATATCAATTTTCTCAATCGCGATGAGTTCACCCGCACGCAAGTCGTTAGCGCTTATCCGGATGTAGTCGTTCGGAAGAAGATAAAGGATCTGCGGGTTGATGCATGGGTAATTGGATCTGGCTCCCCGCAATTAAAGCGTCGTTTCAACATTCCTCGAAGTAGGTTCGCAGTTCTTGATGCTGGAGCCATGAGATTGGCGCGCAAGATAAATGCGGAAATTGTTGTGATTACTCCACATGAGGGTGAAGCGAGCAAATTGGGTTTTACCATCGGTGAAGGCGAGCAGGGGCGGCAACAATCCGCACAGGAGATGGCTGAGAAGCTTGGTTGCATCGTTGTGCTCAAGGGAGCGCACACCGTCGTGGCATCCCCAGATGGATTGGTGGTCGTAGATGATCTGGCAGGACCAGAACTAGCCACCGCAGGAACTGGGGATATTCTGGCTGGATTGATTGGTTCGATGCTTGCCAGTTGGAGACCTGAAACTATTCATGAAGCTGTTGTAGTCATATTTAAAGCGGTGAGTGCTCATGCACTGGCTGCTAGAGCGGCGGCGGCGGAGTTGAGTCCGATAACTTCCTCAGACATCCTTAAGTACTTACCCATCACGATTAAGCAGTAGTTAGACTAGGTGCTTAAGTACCGAGGAGGCTTTAGTGAAGAGAAGAGTTTTAAGTGCGGTCGCGCTCGCTCCGCTATTTTTCTTGAACTCGATTGCTTGGGCAGATGATGACGGGAATTCAGTTCGCCCTCATATCTCAGATGTAGGCGGAGATGACCATAGTCCTGGAGTCACATTCGTAATTTTTGCAACGCTCTTGCTCATTGGATTTGGAGTGGGATATTTAGTCGGTCGAAAGACTCGGAGTAAATAAAAATGGGAATGCACCTGACATATAACCACGAAGGCGTTAGTGGTGAGGGTTACCTGGCGCTTCCTGATAGCGAGAGTGGTCCAGCGGTAATCGTTATTCAAGAGTGGTGGGGCTTGGTCGGACATATCACCGACGTAGTTGATCGCTTTGCTGCGGCGGGATTTGTGGCTTTCGCGCCCGATCTCTATCACGGACAAGCTGCATCTGAACCTGACACAGCTAAAAAATTGATGATGGAATTGAAGTTGGATCTCGCCGGAACCGAGATCGTCAATGCCGCCAACTATTTAATCTCGCTCCCAGAGACCTCCACAGAGCATGTAGGTGTAGTTGGATTCTGTATGGGCGGTAGTTTGGCTATCTGGAGTGGAACGCTCTCACCATCGATCACCGCAACGGTTGGTTTCTACCCTGGCTCCTCGTGGGAGCGCCATGCACCCGTTTGGAGCAACTACTCCGGTAAGGCAGCGCTCTTTCACTGCGCAGAGGGGGATGGAACTTCAGCTGCCCCAGGAATTCAAGAGGCGCTCCGGGAGATAGAGGTTGCTGGAGGTACTGCAACTGCCTTTGATTACTCAGGGACTAAACATGCATTCTTTAATAATGATCGCCCTGAGGTATTTGATCCAGTCGCAGCAGCACTTTCATGGGAGCGAACTTTGGATTTCTTCTTCAACAAGCTCGCTTGATAATAAAGATCAATACGTGAGCAAATTCGCCATCGTCGGCGCTGGGTGGAGGAGTGAGTTCTTCATCAGGCTGGCGCTCTTAATGCCGGAACGGTTTGAGTTGGTTGGAGTTGTTGTTCGCAATTCTGAGCGGGCCGAGTCACTCAAAGGGGACTTTGGAGTAAGGATCTTTGATTCAATCCCTGCGCTACTTCTCCATGAAAAACCGGAGTTTGTAGTTGTTGCGGTCTCGTGGGACTCCAATCCAGAGGTGGTAAAGGAATTTGTATCACTGGGAATCCCAGTTCTCTGTGAGACACCACCCGCCCCAAATGCTGCCGGTCTTCGTGAGTTGTGGACTGCAGTTGGCAGGAGTGACTTGGTGCAGGTCGCGGAGCAGTATCTATACCTGCCAGGACATGCTGCGAGATTGACCGCGATCGGGCAAGAGGCGATTGGCAAGCCAACTTCCGTAGAGGTCTCTTCTACGCACGGATATCACGCGGTATCTATAGCTCGTGGCTATCTTAGGGCGGGATTCGAGCCAACGACGGTTAACGCCCACAATTTTTCTGCTCCGCTGATCGATCCTCTTTCACGCGAAGGCTGGAATGACGATCTATCTGCACGAGACAGAGTCACGACTATTGCAACTATCGATTTCGGTGGTGGCAAGTCGGCAATCTACAACTTCGTAGAGAACCAATGGCATAACCAGTTACGTCGGCGCCGCATAGTAATTCGTGGAAGCGCGGGCGAGATCGTGGATGACACCTTGATCGCTCTTACCGATGGCCCGATCATTGTTGAGTCGAAGTTCCGACGTTATCAACTGGGACACGACCTCAATCTTGATGGTTTTGATACCGAACATATATCGCTTAACGGCAGAGTTGTTTATATGAACCCATTTGTTGGCTTGCGCTTAATGGATGAAGAGATTGCTATTGCAACAATGTTAGTTCGCATGGCTCACTGGATCGCCGGAACAGATACTGCTCCATACCCATTGCGGGAGGCATGCCAGGATCACCTCATCTCCTTAGCGATTGATGAATCTGCGCTGCGCGGTGTTCCGGTGACCACAGAGCGTGAATTGTGGACACTTTAGGGGTAGCACTTAGCACTAGCCACTATCCGAAAGTTAATCGTAAGAGAGATGCTCTATTCTTAGATTATGAACGAATTCGATAAACCCCGTCGTATCTCGCCAAAGGTCTACAGCCTTATTGTCTCGGCGATCATTCTTGCCTTTGGCACTGGCTATGGGCTGAGTTTGGTCGGCCAAGGATTAGCAGCGCGCGCGGGTAATTCGGTCACCGTTACTGGACAAGCTCGCACTAGTGCAACAGCAGACAATGCAGTGTGGACACTAAACGCACAAGAGAGCTCGCAGAGCGCAGCTGCCGCAGTAACTAAAGTTGAAAAGAGCGTAGCTGCACTCACTAATTATTTGGTCGCCGGTGGGATTCCTGCTTCTGCAATTGAAACTGGTGGCGTCAATACAAATGCAATTAATGAATACATTAATGGCAACCCGACTGGACGAGTCCTCTCGTATCAAGCCAACCAGAATCTGACCGTGCGTTCTAAAGATGTCAATCTTGTTAACTCATTGAGCAATGGCATCGGAACACTTTTGCAGACCGGTGTGAACATCAATAATTACGGACCGCAATTTTATGTCTCTAATTTAGCTGCGCTACGTCCTACGCTGCTTGCGCAGGCCATGGTCGATGCTAAAGCTCGCGGAATATCTATGACAAAGGCGGTTGGTTCTAAATTAGGAAGCGTTATTGCGGTCTCGAGTGGACCCGTTCAAGTAACTTCACCTGATTCGGTGGATACATCTGGTGGGGGAATGTATGACACCACGACAATTCCAAAAACTGTAACCGTCACAGTGTCTGTAAGTTTTAAGGTCAAATAAGAGGAGGAGTTACGTTCCCGCGTGGATGTAATCGCAGGTTAGGCATTTCAGGGGCTGGAATTCGGCCCTCTACCGCTGCTTGAAAAGTTGGGATGCTTGGATCTTCGTTGTTCCACCTGGTGCGCATCTCTTCAATCTCTTCATGTGATCGACCAATAAAATTCCACCACATCACTATCTCTTCAGGAAAAGGTTCCCCGCCAAGGAAGATTATGCGAGCCCCATTCTTAGTGCTTAACTGCAGTGATGACTTTCCTGCTGGACTGTAATGCAGACTCTTCAAGGGAACTTCTTCGTTATCTACTGACAAGTCTCCTTCGACAACCAAGGTTCCATATTCATTCCCTGTTTTCAAAGGAATCACTGCAGTAGCGCCCGGCGATATATAAATTTCAGCGCCTAATAATTCACTGAAGATGCGAGCTGGTGACTTTTCGCCGAAGAGTTCACCGATAAATAACCGAATCTTGAGATCGTCACGTTGAAACTCTGGCAATTGCCCGTAGTGATCGAAGAGTGGAGCGCTCTTGCGATCTCGATCGGGCAGAACAGTCCACAGCTGGACCCCATGAGCAACGGTTGAGTTCTCGGTAGAGAGTTCAGAGTGGGCAACGCCTCGCCCAGCGGTCATCAAATTAAGTTCTCCAGGTTTGATGATCTGCACACTGCCTAGGGAGTCGCGATGTTCTACCTCGCCGGCAAATAACCAACTCACCGTCTGCAACCCCGTGTGCGGATGAGTGGCAATGCTCATCGCATCACTTTGAGTTGTGGGTCCAAAATGATCAACGAAGCACCACGCTCCAATGGTGCGTATATACCTATGCGGCAGCGTGCGACTTATCTCGGTCCCACTACGGGTGGTGAGTTTGACGCTACGCGGCGAGAGGATCATGGCGTGGAGTACGTAGTTGCTTTATAAATAGTCGCATAGAGAGCCGCCACTCGCTTACCATCTGCGCTCTTCGGATCAAAGATGGAGTCCTTTGGCCCTGCGACGCTAAAGACCTTGCCATCCTTCCGAAGTACTTCTTCTCCATAGGCGGGCGGCTGGTTTGGATTCTTGAGTTGATCGAACTTTGCAGCCGGGAACTCATAGACTGACATAAAAATGACCTTTGTGCCTTGATCAGGAATGTAATAGATAAGAGATTGAGCGATTGCTCCATCTTTAGTCGCTTGCTTAGCAAAGGAGTCTTTGGGTTCTGCAACTTGAAGGTGAGTCACGATCGCCGGGTCGACATTCATAACCAGTGGCGTTGGTGAGAGCGTTAACTTAAACACTCCCTTTGTCGTCGAGCATCCAGTGAGAACCAAGAGGCAGATCGCAAAGGGAATGAAGAGTTTTTTCATCTTAATCTCCAACTTTATTCTCCAACTTTAAGTGGTGTGGCAAGTTTGAATTCTAACTTAAGTGTGCACATTGCATTGTTCATAGGAAGCATTCGAAGATTCCGTATGATGTCCCGAGATTAACATTCATGCTTCAGTATTGATTTGAAAACGCCGAAAGGAATATTAGAAGCCCCACAACTCCTAAGCTTAAAAGTCCCCAAACAAGTCCAAATAGCGAAAACACAACCATAATAATTCCGGTAACCAATGCAGGTTTACTTCTCCGCTCAGAGCGGGAAAAGATTTGCAGGGCAAGATCTGATAATGAAATTAGTAGACCCAAAATTAACACTGCGATAACAATCGCCGACGCAAGCGGGTCGCGCTCTATTAGGGTTAGCGCAGGTGGATTTCCATAATAGGTGCGCCCATTTATGAAGACCGAGGTTGTGCCAACAGGTTCATTAAAGTGATAGTTGAATAGACAGATAATCGTTAAAACCGACCAACCGCATGCCAATCCAAGAAAAATCGAAGGCTTTATTACTGTCCGTCTAAAAGTTGGCATATTCTCTATTCCCTAAATAATCTGATCGGCAAGAAATGACTCTCTAAGTCTCCACCGGGATCTGGAAGTGTTCCGAAACTATTCCAGACTCTTGTCTTCAAACAATAGTCCACAGATGAGAATATATTTGGCTTCCGGGGTTCATCCTGATGAAGACTCTCACGAGTCGGGCACATCATGATTTGAGTATTGGAGCAGTGTCAAAACCACTAAAGTCAAACTTTATCGAGGAGTTAGATGGTTACTACTCCCCGACGACCAGAGAGCGTGCCCCAGTGTTCCTGAGCAACTCCTCAAAACTCGTCGGAAACACTGCGTGCGGATGTCCGGCCGCCGCCCAGACTATTTCGTATTGCGCGAGGGCGGTATCGATGAGAACGACGGGTTCTGGATTGGAAAGGGTGCCATCATGCTGCCAGCCGAAGGGGCTTACCCCACCGATACTGATTCCAGATGCGGACTTTACGAAGTCGGCATCTGCCCGGTGCAATTTTTCTACACCTAATTCCTTCGCTACAAGTGCGGTATCTACTCGATGTGCCCCGGAGGTAATCACCAGGAGTGGCCGCCCATCGGGGAGTTTGAAGACTATTGAGGAGGCAATTTGACCGACCTGAATGCCGAGCGCCGCTGCGGCTTCGGCTGCAGATCTGGCACTGTCGCTCAGGATGTGAACTTCTCCAGAAATATTTCGTTCGCGCATCTCAGCGGTGATTCGTTTGACCGAGGGATTTTTTAAGACCTCTTCCATGGTGGGGAGTTTACTTTGTCAGTTAAGACTTAAGCGAAGGTTTCGGACCTGTTCACCTGCGCGTTAGTCCTGCTCCACGTTGTAGCAGTTGGGTTCGGACATGACAAAGTTCATAAACTCTTACCGATATATCTCAAGCGTGGCGAGCAAGAGCTCCCGCGTTGTTATGGCAGTTGTTGTGGGCGCTTCCTTCCTTTTCGGAGTTGCCACCCTCACCTCTTCTGCTACCGCTGCGACTAAGACCGTCGCTAGCACTTCAGCGCTTCCTAAGGTGAAGCACATCTGGTACATCATCATGGAGAACAAGTCCTACGATGCAACCTTTACTGGTCTCAATAACAACACATATCTTTGGAAGACCCTCCCTTCAGAAGGGACCTTGTTAACGAATTACTACGGAACTGGCCACTACAGCCAAGATAACTACACCGCCTTGGTCTCAGGTCAGGCTCCGCTCTATGACCAACAGCTGGATAGTCCTACTTATAAGGACGCCGCTGGATCTGTCATCACCGATAAGTCAGATCCAAACTATGGCCAATTCAAGGCAGCCGGAGATCCGTACACACTTCAGGGTTCGGTTTATCCATCCTCAGTTCAAACAATCTTTAACCAACTCACTGCAGCCAATGTAAGTTGGAAAGCATATGCACAAGATCTCGGAAACTCTGATGCAAGCGGAGCGCCGCACTCAGTAACTGCTTGCGGAGCACCTGGAACTGATCCAACGAACTCTCCAGTTGCCAATCCTGGTGGCGCAAATGCCACCGATCAATATGTGGCCAAGCACTTCCCACTTCCTTGGTTCCACTCGATCATTGATAACGCAGCAACAATGTGCGACTCATCGCACGCTGCAAACCTCTTTGATCCAGCCAATGGTCTCTATCAGGATTTGAAGAGTGAGAGCACAACACCTGCATTCTCTTGGATCTCACCAAATAACTGCTCAGATGCTCACGACGCTGTCTGCTATGGCAACAACCTCTCAGGTGGCTGGATCGATCCAAATACACCTGCTGCTCCGCTTAACTACACCGGCGGCCTATATGCAGGAGATCTCTTCCTCGAGCACATCATCCCTGAAATTCAGGCCTCACCTGCATTCAAGGACAATGGCTTGATCATCGTCTCTTTCGATGAAGGCTTCCCTGCTTACACCTTTACCGGAAACAGCTTCCAGAATGCTCCAGAGCACGTTTCAGTTGCTGCCTCTCTTGCAGCTGACTCTGCGGGTGAGAACATCAATGGAGTGAATGTAAATACTGAGCCAACTGGACCGAATGCCATTGTTAAGACCGATGCATCAGGTAACCAGTTGTACCCAGGACCTGGCGATAACGCATTCGTCGACCGTGACTCCACTATTCCTGGAATCGTCATGGGCGGCGCTTCTCCAATTCCTGGTGCGCGCACCGATGCAACTGCATCAGCAGATGGAAGCTCCTCGTACATCTCTGACAACTCAATTCAGGCTTACGATGAAGGACGCACCGTAACTGGTAACAACATTCCAGATGGTGCGACTGTCGGAACTGTTTACGATCTTCCAAGTTGGGCATCTCTGCCAAAGACCAGCACTTCGACTTGCCCAACGGCATGCGTAGTTACTGGTTCTTTCCAATTGCTCGTCAATGGAAAGCCAACTGCACCAACCGGTCCAGTGAGTGGAATCACCCTAGGAGCTCGCACTGCAGCAACAGACCCAATGTTTGATGCAACGCATGCAACTCTTGGTGGAGGAGATGTAGGAATGGTCTTGATCTCTAAGTTCAACAAGCCAGGATCTACGGATGCTACCTTCTACAACCATTACAGCTTCTTGCGCTCCCTCGAAGATCTCTTTGCGGTAGCCAAGGCATCTCCTGGATTGGACGGCAAGGGCCACCTTGGCTTTGCTGCACAACCTGGTCTCAAGGCCTTTGGAAGCGATGTATTCAATAACAAGTAAGTTCCGTTACCTTCTAACGGCGCTAACAGCGATTGCGCTGGCCGGAGTTATTACTCCGGTCGGCGCCTTCGCCGTTTCTGCAAATGCCGCTACTACAAAGAGCTCACCCTCAAAAATCCATCAGGTGCTGCAGGCCTCGCAACTACACCCGCAGTTGGCGATTCCTGGAGATACTGTGGATGTAACACTTCGTACCGGGATGACGCAGGTTCTCTTGAACGGACCCACCATTCCTCAGATTTCAGCTGATGCCTTGCCCGGAACCTTTATCTTCACCTTCATTCAAAAGACCGGAAGAACCTTGATCGATATCCGCGACTTTGGGATTTTAGATGGTGAAGATGCTTTGATCCGGCCAGTTCAATTTGATGATGGAACCAAATCTTTCTATTTAAGCGCGGGGCAGAAGCGCACTCTGAAACTTACAAGTTTTATGGCGGTTGGAACAGGCACGCTGCGCTGGGCGCCCCTCAACCACTATGTGACAGATTGGCAGTTTGTAGAAGAGACCGCCTGATCTAGACTCATCGCATGTACATCCCGAAAATCAACCTGGTCGAGGACTGGGAAGAGATTCAGTGCTTCGTAAGTTCGGTGCGTGCTGCAGACCTTGTCACGGTTAATCCCGATGGGCTGCCTATCGCAACGCTTATGCCGATGGTGTGGGTCGATGCAAATCCATCTGAAAACAATTATGGACGAGTCGTCATGCATATGGCTCGAGGTAACGAGCAGTGGCGGTCGATCCAACCCGGCACTCAAGGTCTAGCGATATTGCATGGAGCGCAGGCATATATATCGCCCTCCAACTACTCAAATAAGCAGACCGATCATAAAGTTGTTCCAACCTGGAATTATCAGTCTGTTCATTTAAGTGGAACAGTTGAAGTCAGCGAAGATGTTGAGTTATTGCGTCAGATCGTTACCGACCTAACTTCACTTCATGAATCACAACGCGAAGATCCCTGGCTCGCCAGCGAATCTGATCCGCATTACTTTGAGTTGCAATTGAAGGGAATTGTTGCCGTCATCTTGCACGTTGCTAAGGTGGAGGCGAAATCGAAGATTAGTCAGAATAAATCACACGAAGACCGTGAGCGAATCGTGGAAGATCTATTTACCTCTGGAATTCCGGGCGAGGAAGTTATCGCTGCAGAGATGCAGCGATTTTTGGATCGCTAGAGTTCAATGATGTTGAGTGGCGGCAAACCCTCGGCAACGCGTTGCAATTGTGCCTCTATAAATCGCTTCCCTCTCTTTTCGAAGGCAGCAGAGTCTCCTCCAACATGGGGAGTGATAAGCACGTTGGGTGCACGCCAGAGTGGATGATCTTGAGGTAGTGGCTCTGGATCTGTTACATCTAGAGCTGCACTGATTCGACCGGAATTAAGTTCCGCTACAAGTGCATCAGTATCAACAACGGGGCCGCGAGCGACGTTGATGAGTGTTGCTCCATCTTTCATGAGCGCCAATCTTCTAGCGTCAAAAAGATGCTTGCTCTCGGCATTTAAGGGAAGGATCAAGAAAATTATGTCGAATGTGGGAAGTAGTTCATCAAGTTGAGTCATGAGCTGACTCCCATTACTTCCGCTCCGGGAGAAGGTCGTGATCTCGACTTCATAAGGCTTGAGGTAGGAGACCAGAGTCTGACCGATTGAACCTGCACCAATAACTGCGATAGAACTATCGTTGAGTGAACCCATCCGTTCATGACTCCACAAGCCCTGATCTTGTTCACGTACAAAATGCGGAATGCCACGTCGCATCGCAATAGCGAGTCCCACCGCCAACTCTGCCGTGGAAGCGTTGTGCACGCCCTGTGCGTTACACAAGGTGATGCCCTCTCGAACATAAGGAACCGCTGCGTCATAACCAGCGTTAGGCACTTGAAGAATTTGTAAATTGGTCATCGCACGCACGGGCTCTAGCGTCTCGATACCCGTCATGTAAGGCTGTACATAGATTGTGATTTGCGAGAGATCTGAACCTTCAAGTGGGAAATCTAGGGGAGATAACTTTTGAAAACCTGCGGGTACCTTAAGCTCTGGCCATTGGCTCCAGACGGTGTGCATAATCTGCAAACTTACTCTTCACCGATATCTTCATTCCAGACATCTGGTTTCTCCGCGATGAATTTTGCCATCAAATCCTTGCACTCTTGAGAGTTGAGGTTGATGACCTCTACCCCATGCGAGCGGAGAAGATCCTCGGCTCCCATAAATGTCTCGTTCTCTCCCAAGACAACTCGGGGTATCCCATAGAGCAGAATTGCACCGCTGCACATGTGGCAAGGGGAGAGGGTTGTATACATGGTGGCCTTGGCATAGACACCGGCGGGTAGGCGGCCAATATTCTCAA
>Ga0364874_10051_pt1 | contig 61709 bp, 50 predicted proteins | sample ExccelAu500001D4_2_FD_206922 | JGI IMG/M metagenome (GOLD analysis project Ga0364874, IMG submission 206922) | Enriched cells from Trout Bog Lake Hypolimnion, Wisconsin, USA - BchlTB.Aug07.5000.01.D4 | ecosystem: Environmental > Aquatic > Freshwater > Lake > Hypolimnion/Profundal zone | place... | reverse complement strand
CACCCAGCCGGTATAATCATCAACCATCTTGCGTGAAAGTTTGCCGTCATCTCTGACCGGAAGTGCTTTGATTATGCCGCCGTTTGCAATCGTCGATTTGAAAACATTGAATTCTGAGTTTTTGAAAACATCAGTTATGGTTTTAAGTTCAAATGGAATTCTCGTATCGGGAGCATCTTTACCGAAACGTTCCATTGCCTCATCATACGATATGCGGGGGAATGGAATCTGAACATTGACGCCTTTGACAGTGTGAACAATTTCTTTGAGAAGTCCTTCTATGCAGGAGATCACCATATCCTGATTAACAAACGAAAACTCCATGTCAATCTGAGTAAACTCAGGCTGACGGTCATTACGGAGGTCTTCATCACGGAAACATTTTATGATATTGAAATAGCGGTCAAATCCCGCGATCATGAGAATCTGTTTAAATGTCTGTGGAGATTGCGGGAGAGCGTAGAACTCACCCTTGTTGATGCGGGATGGAACAAGAAAGTCGCGAGCACCCTCAGGTGTTGATTTATTGAGGAAAGGAATTTCAACTTCGATGAAACGGTTTTTGACAAGATAGGTACGGGTCGTCTGCATTACTTCGTGACGCTTGATGATTGTATGCTGCATCTCCGGCCGTCTCAGGTCGAGATAACGGTATTTCAAACGGACTTCTTCATTGATGTTAACACCGGCTTCCAGAGGAAACGGGGGGACAGCAGACTCGCTGAGAATATCAATGCTCTCAGCAACTATCTCAATCGCACCTGTCTTATGGTTGGGATTTACATTCTCATCAGTGCGCTTGCGGACTTTTCCTTTTACCATCAGACAATATTCACTGCGCACCTTATCTGCCGAAGCAAGAGCTGCTGCGCTCAACGACTGATCAGCAACAATCTGCACAAGACCGGTAACATCTCTCATCTCGATAAACACGACACCGCCGAGATCACGACGGCAATCGCACCAGCCGCACAGCATTACATTTTTTCCTTCATCAGATTCTCTAATCTCGCCGCAGTACGATCTGTTCTCAAACATCAGAAGATTCCTCACATTTATGATCAGTTGGTAATACATTTCCCGTTTCGACATGCCGGAGAAGCGACATTACATAAACTCAGCACAAAAACACAGGAAAACGGTGGCTTTAATGCGTTCCTATTCAGGCGTTCACACTTTTTGTCGGAGAGGACTTTTGTCAATCGAAAAAGACCTCTTTTCAGTCAATCCCCGGGGCCGGATCTCAAGGTTTTTTCATTGATTTTTTTACTTTGCGGTTATTTAATCCATACATAACCTATCGTATGAGGGGGCTTGCTGATGAACCGAATTATCACCGAAGTACGCATCTTTCCAAAGGAGAATCTCGGAAAGACCCTTGCGTTTGCGAACATCACCATCATGGATCAGTTTGTAGTGAAAAACCTGCGGATAGTAAAGGGGGACAAGGGCATATTCATCGGCATGCCGTCAAACAAGAAAAAAAACGGAGAATATGTAGATATCTTCTTCCCGATCACTCAAGAAGCAAGAAATGATATCACCAGAATAATTGTGGATAAATACAACGAGTACCTTGTAAGTCAGGGACTCGAGAAAGAAGAGCCTCAGCTCGATTAGCTCTGACGAACCTTTCCAAGAAGGTCACGTATAAAACCGGTCATGCGCATGAGAACCATCGCGCTGACAATGATATCACCTATCATCGGAAAAGAAACTCCTGCTGATTGGAACAGACGAAGCGGTTCGACATAAAAAGCAAGAAAAGCTGCAAGAAGAAATGTAACAGCTTCACGGGACGTCTGGACAGTTCTCTTTGTTTCAATCATCCGCATAGCTGTTATCGAAAAAATCGCAGAAACTGCCCCCTCAACAACTATTGAAAAAAGAAGCATAGTAAACAGCGAATTAAGAAGTAGATCGGTTTTCATAGAATACTGCCCTTTCCTTTTTTATAAAATCGTTTAATCTCGCCGGAGATGCATAATAGCGCACACAGAATGAGAATGCAATAGGAAAACAGATCTCCTGCATGAGAATATATTGTACGTATTTTTCTGTCAGGGTAAATATCTGCAACAAGAAAACCTTTTTGCAGAATCGGGATTGAAGAAACTGTGCGGCCGAGAGGATCAATAACTGTCGTAAAGCCGGTATTTCCTGCTCGCAAAAACCAGATTCCGTTTTCAGCTGCACGGAATGGAGCAGCGGCAAAGTGCTGCATATGTCCGCCGAAGCTTCTGCTCCAGCCGTCGTTTGTGATATTGACAATGAAATCCGTTCCGGCATTTTTATAGTAACGGGGAAGCCGGAAAAACATTCCCTCATAACAGATAACAACACCGAACGTGCGTGCTCCGCTTTTAAAAACAGTTCGTTCTAAGCCGGGCACAAAGCTTGACCCTCCCATTTCCAGAGCAATATCGCTTACCCACGGGAGAATTTTTTCATATGGAAACCACTCTCCGAACGGACAGAGGTGTATTTTTGAATACGTTGCCGCCACCTGACCGTCTGCTGTTACAAGCATAGCATTATTCTGGGGATACCCCAGTCCCCTGGGACGATCTTCTACAACCCCGATCTCTCCTGTGACAAGCGGCGTCCTTTTCTCTTTAACAAATTCAATCAATGACCGGCCGAAGGAATCAAGCCGGCCTGAGTGATACTGATACGAGACAGGTTCAAGAGTTGCAGATTCGGACCAGATAAGAAGATCTGGATGAGAAACAAGAGCGTTATCCGACAGATGCTGAATTTCTGCAAGCTTAACGAACTTAAGGCGGGTCCAGTCATCCCATGGAGAGATGCAGGATTGAATCATTGCAATCCGATATTTCGATTCTCCGGCGGGGAGTCCGCGCACAAGACGAACACTTCCAGCAGAAAGAATAAGAACGAGCAAAAGGGAAAAAGTGGCAGGATACACTTTGCCGGTAAGAGCTGCAATGCTGATCTTACGGGAGCGAAAAGCATCACTGTTCCGGAATATAAAGTCAGCAAAAATGGTATTGCCCGCAATAACAAGAAAACTTACGCCGAGAATCCCGATAACAGAGGATGACTGGACAAGAGGCAGAATAGGATACTGGGAATAGCCCCAGTAAATCCAGGGAAACGCAAGAAACCCCATGGACTGAATAACATCGCCTGCCAGCCAGACAGCGGGATATATAAAAATCCTGAAACGCTCATTGCGGCGGGACAGAAACTCTGCTGCAATAATTCTGCCCGAGATCAGAAATGCAATGCAGGGAAGAAGAAGAATCCAGATGATAATATATCCGCCGGAAACATCACCGCCGAAAGCCCCCATCCAGCCCCATGTCAGGAAGGCACCGAGCAGAGATGTCAGAAAAGAGACAGCATAAAGACGGCGGAAGTCCATAGTTCTAACCGCAACGAACACAGGAATAAGAGATATCCATGCGAAAAGCGGAAATCCTTTGAACAGTACAAAATCGTATGAGGGAAATGAAAGAAAAAAGAAAACAGCGCTCAGGAGATATACTCTCCCCTTAAAGCATCTCCCGATCATAGCAGCAATTTTATTCATGCGTTCCTTCCACCATGGCGAAGAATTCATCCTCGGTAAGAACAGTCACTCCAAGAGTTCTCGCTTTATCAAGCTTTGAACCGGCATTGCCACCTGCAATGAGAAAGTCTGTTTTTTTACTTACCGATGAAGCCGCGCGTCCTCCCAGCTTTTCAACAAGAGACTCTGATTCTTCACGGGTGCTACGAACAAGAGAACCGGTAAAGACGAAAGTCTTTCCCATAAACGGACCTTCAGATGCAACCGGAAGCTCATCCTCAACAACAACTCCATTTTTCTGCATATCAGCTATCATTGAACGTACAGATCGGTCATTAAAAAATTCAACGACAGCCTCTGCAACTCCAGGCCCTACATCATTAATTGCGGTGAGTTCATCTGCAGAGATTGAAAAAAATCTATTAAGAGACCCGACTCTCTTGGAAAGAACCTTTGCAAGATGATCACCGACCGTGCGAATCCCCATTGCCCGCAGAAAAAGAAAAAGAGGAATGCGCCTTCTGCCGTCAATTGAAACGAGAATCTTATCTGCAAGAAGATCTCCCATTCTGTCGAGGGAAAGAAGATCCTCTTTTGTGACAGCATAGAGATCAGAGATACGATTGAGTTTTCCCGCATCATGCAGACGCTGAATAAGCTCCGGTCCCACAAATTCGATATCCATTGCATTTTTCGAAACAAAGAACTTAAGCATTTCAATGATTTTACCGGGGCATACCGGATTGACACAGCGGATGAAAATATCCTCATGCACAAGAGTTCCGCCGCAGGAAGGACAAACCGCGGGAACATTAATCACAGATTCAGATCCGACCCTTTTAGCGGAAAGGGCGGATGTTATCTTCGGGATGACATCTCCGGCACGAATAACGACAACATGATCACCCGTCTTAACGCCGAGCCGTTCAATCTCTTTATAATTGTGCAGCGTTGCCCGGCTCACAACAACACCGCCTATATTGACAGGTTTGAGATTCGCAACAGGTGTGATCACGCCGCTTCTTCCGAGAGAATGTTCAACGGAAAGCAGTTCGGTCACTGCTTCTCTCGCAGGAAACTTCCATGCAATAGCCCATCGCGGAGCTTTTGACGTTGAACCCAGCTCTGCACGCAGAGAGAAATCATCTGCTTTAATAACAGCGCCGTCGATATCAAACCCGAGAGTGTATCTGTTTTCCTGCCAGAACAGATAGAATGCTTTGACATCGTCAATAGACCCGAAAACTGCATGTTCTGAAACAGGGAGACCGAGAGAACGGTAAAGTTCATACATCTGACTGTGTGCGGATGGTTCTTTCACGCCTCTGATTCTGCCGGAAGCATATGCAACCATCGAAAGTTTGCGGGATGCAGTAACAGATGAATCAAGCTGACGGAGTGAACCGGCAGCAGCATTTCGCGGATTGGCAAAAAGATCTTCCCCTGCAGCCTCCCGTTCAGCGTTTATCCGTTCAAACTCTGAATGCATCATGAAGACTTCTCCGCGTACAGAGAGATACTCTGGAACCATATGCCCTTTAAGAATCTGCGGGATAGAATCAATAGTCCTGATATTCTCGGTGATATCCTCCCCTATTTCCCCGTCACCGCGGGTTGAACTTTGAACGAGACGGCCCTTTTTATAGATACACTCAACTGCAAGTCCGTCAAACTTAAGCTCAGCAGCATAATCAAGAATAAGTCGGCCGGAGTTACGGAGAATCCGTTCATGAAATTCGTCAATATCTTCTAAAGCAAAAGCATTCCCAAGACTAAGCATCGGGGGATCATGTTTGACTGATGAGAATTTTAGCGAAGCCTTTCCACCGACTTTTTCTGTAATGGAAAATCCATTCCTGAGAGAGGGATCGTTCTGCTCCAACAGTGCAATTTCTTTCATCAGAGCATCATACGTTGCATCATCTACAAGAGGAGCATCCTCATCATAATATGCTCTGCCATATTCTTCCGCCTGCTGAATCAGCCGGGAGTATATAACGGCTGAAGTCTCCTTTGGCATGGGATCCTCTTTATCTGAATTTTTTTGATCAATGTCGAATTCAAGATTTCAATAGAATTATTACATGATAATTCTATTGAAATATAAAGAGTCAAGACAAATCGAAAGATGCGATCAAATCAGCGAATAGCGGGTTGATAACCCGCCCACGGATTGTGGGCGGGTTATCAAAAACATAAGGTCAAATAAGATCTCACCGCAAGCGGCGGGAAAATAAACCCAGTTCCACAATCAAAAAATATCTAAAAAAAGAAGGAATAAACTTGACACCTAGAGGCATTGCCAGCTACATTGACCTACGATCGCGCGGTGGAGCAGTTGGTAGCTCGTTGGGCTCATAACCCAAAGGTCGCAGGTTCAAGTCCTGCCCGCGCTAATTCGGCGGAGTAGCCCAGCCGGTTAGAGCAGTGGAATCATAATCCACGTGTCGGGGGTTCGAGTCCCTCCTCCGCTAATAACCGACAAATAACCCTTGGAAATTCCAAGGGTTATTTTTTCTTAAGCTTTACGGCCTGCATATATGGTTTTCCATCAGCAACAGACGGGTGAATAATATAACCATTCATTTCAACTGTATCGCCATTGGAAATATCAGCATCAGCATCATAAAAAATTTCAACGACGCCATCGAATCGTGTTTTCTCAGAAAAATTAACCAGAAGCGAAAGTGTCGTTTTACCGCCTTCTCTTTCAACGTTGGCAGCCTTTCCGGAAAATGAAACAACAGCTCCTTCATAAAGATTTTTCATTTTAAACAGTTCTGACGGTTCAACCTTCATAGGAATAATTTTTGACGGATCAGGAAGAAACTTTTTCAAAAACTCTGCTCTTTCTTTAACAGCAATATTTGCATTGCTGAGAAGAATAGTGTTTATCGAAATAATAGATTCATTGTATTTCTGATCTTTCAGCTCCCTCTTAGCACGATCAAACAGTGTTTTGATCTGACTTTCGTCATAGAAAAAAAATTCCTGTTTCTGATGCACAAGCTTATCAAGAAGAGGGTACTTTTCATTTTCAAGGGTAACCGTATCAATATACGAAGGTTCAGAGACCATGCCGCCAGGGGAATGATCCTTTCGGGCCAGTGAAATCCCCTTATACACGCCTGCGAGCGCTCCAACGGCGACAAAAACGGCCGGGATGACAATTATCCACCGAACTGAAGGCAAACGCAGAGAAGATTGCCGCCTGACATGTTTCTTATCTGACAGAACAGCCGCCGGTCGAACCAAATCGACGAGAGAAACCTTTTTCTGAAATGATTCAAAATTCCGAACAGTCCGGATCTCAGATAAAATCTTTTCATAGCGCTTAACTTTTGGGAACGCATCGGAGAGTGTCAGATAAGCGATTGAGGCTTCATCGCGCGATGAAGCCGACTTGAGTTTTATAAAAGATTCAAATTCATTCGCAGCCGGGTATGCATCATCTATTCGTTTTGCTCTCTTCAGAAAATCTTCAGACTCCTGAAACCTATCGGTAAGAAAAAAGACCATTGAGCATAAAATAAGAAGACGGAGATCAGCCGTCTGAGGAACAACCGTTTCTGCAAGAAGTGAACCTTCCCGGAAACGTCCATGCTTAAGCGCATCCTCGATTCTGCGCGCTACACTGTCACGCCCCAGCCGCACAGTTACTCTTTCTTCTTGAATATGGAATCAAGACCGGGAAAGGGAACCTTGTCATCACGAAGCTTTCCGATAATGAATCCTGCACAGACAAGAACGACAACAAGAAAGGTTTTTAAGAAACCAATAGTAAGAATCAAAATGCCGAAGATAAGACCGATAAGAGCCCCGACTGTTTTGCCGGGATTTCCGTTTATCCATGCCGCAACTTTCTGAAGAAAGGTCATCGCACCCGCTCTACATATTCGCCGGTACGTGTATCTATCTTGATCGTATCTGTATCCTGAACAAATAGAGGCACATTAAAAATTGCACCTGTTTCAACAGTTACTTTCTTGGTGGGGTTATTGGCAGTATCACCCTTCGATCCCGGCTCCGCATAGGTAACCTTTAGGCTGACAAAAATCGGAGGTTCAATAGAGATCGGCCTGTCTTCATAAAGCATGATCGTGACAGACTCCCCTTCTTTTATATAGTCAAGAATGTTGCCTGCAAAATCTTTGCTGACAGAATAGTTTTCAAACGTTGCATTGTCCATAAAGACAAGCGCATCGCCTTCCTGATAAAGGTACTGCATCTGCTGTTTATCAACAGTGACATCTTCAAGCTTCTCACCGCCTCTGAACGTGCGGTCAACAATTGACCCTTTTGTAAGAGATTTCAGTTTTGTACGGACAAACGAAGCGCCGCGTGCCGGCTTAACATGCTGATAATCCAACACGGAATAAATATCACCTTCAAGTTTGATGACTACGCCTTTACTGAAATCGTTACTGGTTATCATAAATATCCCCGTTATAATCTTCTTAAAGAATAATCAGCTCTTTAGTAAAAGAGGTCAGAATTTCAAATCCAGCTTCTGTCACAAGGACCATATCCTCAATCCGTATGCCGCCTGAACAGGGAATATAGATACCCGGTTCAACAGTCACAACAGTACCGGACACAAGAACCTCTGTTCCGCCCTTTCTCAGAGCCGGGAGTTCATGCACCTGAAGCCCTACGCCATGACCCAACGAATGATTGAACTGTTCGCCGTATCCGGCTGCAGAGATAATATCTCTGGCTACAGCATCAACATCACCGCTCAGTTTTCCCGGAGCAACAGCTTTAACAGCTGAACACTGGGCATAAAGAACAGTCTGATAGATCTTTTCAAATTCGTCCGTTACACTGTCGATGAAGAAAGTTCGTGTCAAGTCAGAATTATAATCTTCAAACAAACACCCCATATCCACCATCAGAGGTGATCCCGGCTCGACATGCTTTGTCATTGAAGGAATATAGTGTGGCATAGAAGAACCGGCTCCTGATGCAACAATTGAATCAAAAGAACTCTTTCTGCATCCGTGTGTTCTGTAAAAATGTTCTATCTCAACAGAAATATCCCACTCAGTCATACCTTTGCGTATAAAATGAGTAAGATGCTCAAGACAGTTATCTGCAATACCGGCCGCCTTTCTGATAAGGGTCAATTCATCCGCATCTTTCACCATACGGACCCGATCGATACAGTCGCCCGCATCACACAGCTCTATACCGCTGAGATTATCCGAAAGATTTTTGTGTGTGGAAACAACCAGCGAATTTTCTTCAACAAAAAGCCTTTTCTCTCTTTTCTTTGAAAGAATACCAGCAATGATTTTTGCAGGTCCGTCACCCTGCTGTATATGAATACAGCATTCGGAGCCGATTGTCCCGGCAGCATACTCAGCATAACGGCCGTCTGTGATAAAGTGAAAAACTCCGTCAACAAAGAGAAGCTGCGCATAGGATCCATCGAACCCTGTGATGTATCGTATTGAAACCAGATTATTCGTGTAAAAAGGTACCTTGTTTTCCGACTCGAGAAGAGCCTTAATCTTTGGAATTCTCATGAACGCCTCTTCAGTATAATCGATGCAAGCGCGTCAGCAGCCAGAAGATATGATTCTGCACCGAAACCGCAGATTACACCCTTTGCAGCACTTGAGGTATAGGTGTGATGTCGAAACTCTTCTCTGGCATGAATATTTGAAAGATGAACTTCGACAACTGGAGTAGCAATGGTTTTTATTGCATCATGAAGGGCAATGGATGTGTGTCCATATCCGGCAGGATTGAGAATAATACCGTCATAGAGTGCTCCGTCATGAATTTTCGAAATCAATGCACCCTCACTATTTGATTGAAAAAAATCAGCTGTGCCGCCGAGCGATCTTACCCGTTCTGAAACAATCGCATTAAGGTTATCAAGCCCTGCTGTACCATATATGTCAGGTTCTCTGGAGCCGAGCATATTGAGATTTGGCCCGTGAATAACAAGAATTTTCATTTTACACCGCCCGAAAGTTTATCTTTTACAGGAGATCCCTGCGCTGCATCGAGAAAATAGTAACTGTCGATATTGGCGGCTTTAATTATCGCTGCGACATTTTCCTTGCGAGAGATGATTTCCGCCAGAATATTGCGAGACAAATCCTTCTGACCTTTCTCATAATAAAGAAGAGCAAGTTCAATACGGCCAGCCGTTACAAATTCATCAGATTCACCTGAGTCGGAAAGCTGCTGAAAAAGCTGAATTGCACCACGGGCGTTGTGATAATAAAGTTCATTGATGACTGCCAGCCGGTAAAGCGACTCGGTTCGGAATTCACCTTTATCAAGCTGAATCTTTGAAAAATAAGCATACGCCTTATTATAGTTCTTTGACCGATAATAAATCGTTGCTACAGAGAAATTACTGTAATCCTGTTCTTCAGGATAAAGACCAGAAAGATACCTTCCATAAAAGAGGATTGAATTGGGATCATCTATTGAAACAAAATACTCTATTGTTGATTTAAGAATCGATTTCACCTCCGGCTCTTTGCCGAGGTAATCGATATTTTTTTTGAGAAGTTCTACCCCCTCAGCATATCTCCCCATTTTGTACATTGCGACGATAATGATAACACTTTTCCGTTTTTCAAAATCTTTAGATTTAACCGACTTAAGCCGGCTGATTGCTTCTTCATATCGGCCGTCTTTTATGTCAAGCTGCGACAATTCGAGCAGGGACTGCTCGCTGATTGAAGTACCGGGATAATCAATATAAACTCTAGAGAAATATCCTCGAGCATCATCATAATTGAAAATTTCTTTGTAGTAGAGACCGATCTCATATAAGGAGCGATAATAGATTTCGTTATCATCGCGCAGCTTAGCGGATATATCCTTCGCCACCGTAATATTATCATTTTTCAAAGAGGATTCAAAATAATAGAACAGATCATCGGATTGACTGATATATTCCCGCGCAGCCGTAAAACATTCATATGCCTTGTCATTCTGACCGGACAGATAATACGACTTTGCAAGAAGCAGAACAATGTCTGATGAATAGGCGCTGTTGAAAATCTCAAGCTTTTCGTTGGAAAGAAATGTGATAACCCCTGCAAAATCCCCCTGTTTATACAGAGCAATCCCCTTGTTGATAAAGGCCTGGGGATTCGTCTCATTCCCTTTTATTTTAAGATATGCGGAATATTGAAGCTCGGCCTTCCTCCAGTTCTTTTTATCAAATTCGGTCTGAGCCCGCAGAAGGCAGACAGCAGCTGCACTGTCACTGTCAGGGAAAAGACGAAGAATCAGATTTTCGTAGTAGGATGAATCCTGTCGGAAATCATAAGCAAAATGGATAAAATCCATCAGAACAAGATCGACTCCGACATGATCATAGTAGCGCCGCGAAATATTCCCGGCTGTTTTTTCGGCATCGGGATAATCCTTCAGTTTGATAAACGACTTCAGCTGAAGCAGATATGAATCATACCGTTTATCACCATTCTGGTTTTTCAGATACTCCCCAAGAAAAGAAATTGCAGCTTTATAATTACCCTGATCAAATTGAGCAGAGGCCATATAGTAATTAGCTTCGCCAAGATATATGGAAAACGGGTTGATGCTGCTGATTTTCTGAAAACTGTCAGCAGCCTTAACACTATCACCTTTACGAAGATAGACGACAGCAAGCTGGAACTGGATTTTATCGGCGTCTTTATCAAAGGAATAGCGGTTCATCATTTCAGTAAAAACATTTTCAGCTGCATCAAAATTACGGACAGCAAGATATGCACTGCCAAGTTCATAAAGGAGATCCTTCTGCCGGTCAGAGTCTCCGATCTGACGTACTTCTTCAAGAGCGGCAATGCCTTCTCCTGCCCTATTCTGCAGAACAAACAGTTTCTCCAGCTCAATTGACAGATCGATTTTAAGATCAGAGTCTGCTGCTGTTTTCATTATATCCGTCATCACTGCTATGCTGTCAGCAGGATTCTGAGCTGCACTAAGACTGGCCAGACGGAATCGGGCATGAAGAAACCAGGCGGAATTCTTACTTACATTGATAAAACTCTGAAGGAAACTTTTTGCGGATTCCTTATCTTCTAGATCGATAAAAGCAAGCGCTTTAAAATAGAGAACATCCGAGCAGGGGGGGGTGGCTGTCATTGAATCCGGTACTCTTGAATAAAATCTCATCGCAACGCGGGGTTTACCTCTTTGCGCATTTATTCGGCCGAGAAGGATATTCGACTGAGCAGCCACAAGAGGATCCCGATCCAATGCCATTACACCAAGTAACGCTTCAGACTCATCATATTTTTTGCTCAAAAAAAACGCATCAGCAATTCTCAAAGATATCGCTGTTTTACGCTCAGATTGAGATGTTGAATCTGCTGCAAGTTTCCATTCAATAATAGCCTCATCATAACGCATTTGCCGAGCATAAAGATCCGCTATTCTCTCATGAGACAGGGAAACAAGAACAATTCCCTGGTCCTTATTCTGAGATATAAATCTCTTATACTCCTCAATGGCTCTGATAGAATCCGAGGTATTGTAATAGGATTCAGCTATCCAGAAGCGGCTTTCAGTACACAGATCAACTGAACGGCAGTTGAGCAAAAATCTGTTGAATTCAAAAATGGCATCTTTATACTTCTTTTGGGAATAAAGAGACCTAGCAAGAAAGAACCATGCCTTCTCAGTATTCTCGTCATCAGCTTCAATACATTTGCGGAACAGAAGTTCCGCATTTTTATAATTAGAAGACTTAAAGGCCTCCATCCCCTGCTCCAGAAGAGCTTGGGAATTCGCCCCAAGACTTATGGAGAGAACCGCTGCAGCTAACGCTGCAGACAGAAGGAGATGAACCCATTTTTTCATTTCACATCCTTTCGGGCGCGCTTACGCCGAGAAGCGTGAGTCCGTTCTTTAAAACGAGACGTACGGCATAACAAAGAACAAGATAAGCGGATGATTTCTCTTTATCATCAGTCAGAATCCGGTGTTCAAAATAAAATTTGTGGTAAGCCTGAGCGAGCCGCATCAGATAGTTTGTCACGCGATGAGGTTCCAGGTTCTGAGCAGCATCAATGACTTCATCCGGATATTTCGCAATCAAAGCCATGAGAACCCTGGCTTCAGGGTTAGCGAAATACTCAGCACGTTTATCTGAATCAGAAGCAGACAGACCCTGCTTTTCTGCTTCACGCGCAACAGATGAGATACGGGCATGCGCATACTGAAGATAGAAAACAGGATTTTCTGAACTCTGTTTTTTTGCCAGTTCAAGATCAAAGTCAAGATGGCTTTCCATAGACCGCATAACGAAGAAAAAGCGCGAAACATCTGTTCCGATCTCATCTATGAGATCTTTCATTTTAGAAAAATTGCCCAGCCGCTTAGACATCTTGACCAGCTCGCCGCCGGCAAGAAGATTTACCTGCTGAGAAATAAGCACGCGGAACCCAGAGGCATCATAGCCCAGTGCCTGTATAGCACCTGAAATGCGGGCAATATACCCATGGTGATCAGGACCCCATATATCTATAACGCGGGTATATCCGCGTTCAAATTTATCAAGATGGTATGCAATATCTGCAAGAAGATATGTAGGGCGCCCGTCATCACGAACAACAACACGGTCTTTATCGTCCCCGAATCGGGTTGAAGCAAAAAACTTTTTCCCTTCTTCTACATAGATAACTCCCTTCTGTTCGAGGCGCTCAAGAGTCGCCATAACCTTCGCGTCACGGTGGAGCCAGCTCTCATGAAACCACTGACGGTAGTGAACTCCGAAAAGCTCCATATCTGATTTCTGACCATTGACATTGTATTCAACAGCATTCAATGCAAAGAAAGGAATCAGAAGAGCATCATTCCCTGCACGTTCAGCAATTTCGGCAGAAAAAGAGTCTTTCATATATGCTGCAATGTCACGGATGTATTCTCCGTGATAACCGTCTTCAGGAAACTCGACAGCCTCACCGTTGAGTTCACGGTAACGGCACAACACAGATCGTCCAAGCAGATTTACCTGATTGCCGTAATCATTGATGTAAAACTCGCGGTCAACAATATCACCGTCAGCTTCCATAAGGTTCGCAAGAGTATCGCCGAGAGCAGCAGCCCTCGCAGATACAACATTAAGGGGGCCGGTCGGATTGGCGGAAACAAATTCAATATTGACCTTAGTAGGATTTAATTTTGTCCGGCGGCCGTAATTCTTTCCATCTGCCAAGGCAGAAAAAAGATTATTCCCCAGATATGTGTCAGATATAAAAATATTGATAAACCCGGGTTTTACGACTTCAACAACTGATGCAATTGGAGAACGTTCAACATACTCTTTCAGAATCAATCCGATTTCCATCGGGTTGCGCTTTAAAAGACGTGCAGACTCCATTGAAATCGGAGTCGAGTAATCTCCGAATTTATCATCTTTCGGATACTCTATTTTAACAGGAGGGTAATCCGCCTGAGGGAGTTTTCCATCACAAACAGCGCGCACTAGCGCTTCTCTAACAACATCCTGAACAATTTCTTTTAATACTGGCAACGCACTGCTCCGAAGGTACAAATTCAACCCTATTGAAACCGGCGTCTGAAAATATTTGTCAATCACTTAATAAAAAACTTGAAATTTGATTTTTTAGGCATGGAATAAGACTAGTATTATACTGTTTACAGAGAGGCTCTTATGGGGAAATTCCTTCGATTCACAAAGAATGATCTCATCACGCTAATAGTGTCACTTCTGATTTTTATGGTTCTGGCCTCAGCGATGCATTTCACGAGCCTGTTTGAGCAATTAGAAAACGCCTCAGTCGACTTCCGCTACTACATGAGAGATCCGAGTGAAAAATCGGAAAAAATCAAGGAAGGGGTAAGGGCATACAAGCGGAATCCGAAAGCAAACCAAGATATCATTATTCTCGGTATTGATGAAGATACAATCAGAGAGTTTGATGCCCAGAAAATACAATGGCCTTTCCCGTGGAAAGTGCATGCAAAGTTCACCAACTTTGTGGCGAGCGGAAATCCGAACTCCATCTTCTTTGATATCATGTTCATTGATCATAAAGAAGGACAGGAAGAGCTTGCAGATGCTATTGAAAAATCAGGATGTTCATTTCTTGACTTTCCTTTTGAAACAGAAGAATACAATACTAAATATCCCGATATCGCGGAACGCCTTTCCATTTTGGGAAAAATACGATTTCCCATCGATCAAAACGACAATTCAAACAGCTGGGTAGAAGAGGCTGTCCCCCCCAACCCTCTTCTCGCATCAAAAGCTAAAGGAATCGGATATGCAAATATCATACCAGATCCGGATCATGTAAACAGACGAATGCCTCTGATTATTAAATTCAAAGGTTTTTATTACCCGAATATAGACCTTGCAGTCGCAATCAATTATCTCGGCATAACTGCAAATGATGTAGAAATAAAAATGGGTCAGTACATTAAACTGAAAAATATACCGGCTGAGAAAATGAAGGTTGCAAACAAAGAAAGAACGATCACTATTCCGATTGATGCAAGCGGCTTCATGGATATAAACTTTATCGGCGGTGACGGATCATTCCAGTTCCAGCCCTATCACTACTTCTACAGCGATGGATCTTTAAACAACGACTCTCTCAAAGGAAAGATATGTCTTGTTGCAGCATACTCCAGCACTGGCATCGCTACCGATAAGCACAAATCACCGTATGGGGATCTCTTTGGAATTGAGCATCACGCTAACACACTCAATACAATTCTCAATCAGGACTTCATATTTAAGATGTCCGACATGCAGAATATTCTCGTAATGTTCATAATTGCTCTTCTTCTTGGATATCTTCTTTCACGGCTTAATATCATTGCTTCAATAGCAATCACTGCAGTTACACTTATCGGGTACACTGCTATAAGTTTCATGCTTTTTGATTACAAAAACATTATAATGGCTTCAACCACACCGATGCTGATGATTGCGACTGACTTCGCTCTTATCATCGCATTTCGTGTCATCACTGAGCAGAAGGAAAAGAGATATATCCGTCAGACATTCTCCAAGTTCGTCTCTAAATCTGTCGTGGATGATCTTCTCAAGCATCCTGAGAAACTTAAACTGGGCGGTGATAAAAAGATTCTCACTGTCCTTTTCTCGGATATCCGCGGATTCACTTCTATTTCTGAAAAACTCACTCCGGAACAGCTTGTTGAACACCTTAATGAATATCTGCAAGCTATGACAGATATCGTTATGAAGTACAATGGAACTCTGGATAAGTATGTCGGTGATGAAATAATGGCATTCTGGGGAGCTCCGATTCCTCAGGAAGATCATGCATATCTCGCATGCAAAGCTTCACTTGAAATGATGTCCGTACTGCACCGGCTGAATGAATACTGGGATGGACTGGGAAAACCAAAACTCGATATCGGCATTGGTCTAAACTCAGGAGATATGGTTGTCGGCAATATGGGATCAACATCCCGCATGGACTATACACTGATGGGTGACAATGTAAACCTCGGAGCCCGTCTTGAAGGTACGAACAAAGTATACGGAACAAAAGTCATCATCAGCGAATTCACCTATGAATTCGTGAAAGACAGAATCGTAGCAAGAGAACTTGATCTGATCCGGGTGAAAGGAAAACACCTGCCAGTTAAAATCTACGAGTTAATCGATCTGATAGATGATAATATCTGATCCGCTCTTTTTTTGAGAAACGAGCGATAAAACAGGTCTAAACAGCCGCCCCGAAATAGTAAACGGGGCGGTTTCATTTACAATACTGCCGTCAGCTTTTTTAGATGCAAAAACAGGGGAAGGAATAGAAAGAGCGATCCCTTCATTATATGTGTATTTCCCAAATCCTGAAAAATTCAGGGAATCTCCGCTTCCGCTGAATTCAGTCACAATCCCGTTTTCACCAATCTGTCTATAGGAAAGATTCAGACGCGAAAAAACCAGTTCTGCAGGACGGGCTTTTATACCATTAGCATTGAAATAAGAATAAAATCTGTTCAGAACATCCTCATTCTGAATATCAGCATTTTTAAGTTCAGCATGCAGATCAATAGTCCCATTTTCAACAATATGTGAAAGTCTGTTGCCGTTTAACGTATAATTGCAGGATCCGGAGAGCAATGATGTTTTAACACCTTTGATCCCGGCATCGGCACATGCCGATGCAAGATCAAAATTATCAAAAGAAGATTCGATTTTAAATTGAGGGAAATCACTATTAAACAACCCGTCCATCTTAAACAGATACTTACCGCTATAACCGGAGAGTTCGAATTTTTCGGTGGTCAAGCGACCTGATGCATAACGAAGCCCGATCCTTCCACCCTTCAAGGCAGCCTTGCCCATTTGGATGGAATCGCATGTATAGTTTATAGAGAGGTTGTTCCTGTTTACAAAGATTCCGACAGGAGTCGATAGAAACTTGATATCTTCATAGCCCCGCTTCCGATCATCCCACGCATATGAATAAAGACCGTCAACAGCGCCCAGGATCATTGATCCGAGGATCTCACCATTAACAGATTTAGAGAAGGCGTCAACAGAAGTATTCGACTCAAAGTCGTTCCATTTCGCAACATCAGTCCGAGCCTCTGCTCTCAAATCTGCATCAGAAGATTCAATGGCTATACTGGTTGAAAAACCTGATCGTGATGCTTTAAGATCAAAATTTCCTGATTTGATCCTATCAGTAACGAATTTACGGACCGAACAAGATCCGGAAATCATATCATCGCATTGATGCGTAAGGTCAAATCCTACATGTGTTCGAAGATCAACAATTCCTGAACACTCATACGGTTTCAGTAAAAGATATTTATCAAAAAGCGGTTTTATATCTGATGATAAAACAGAAAGTGACAGCTCAACAGAATCGGCATTATCGCATCTATTGCGGACTCCCGAACAGGAAAGAGACAGCGTTCCGTCATCAATATTCAACTGACGTAAAATGGTTTTTTTATTCATCAGGGTTTCGAGAGTGAATGTAGAGGAAATCTTTTCATCAGAGATAAAAACAACTTTGTCTGTTTCATTTTTTCTCTTTTCAAGAGAAAGACCATCTAAACCGATTCGTCCGGTTATGCTTGTGGAGCCTAAACGGGAGCATAGATTGACTTCAGAGGAAAACGCACCGGTTATATCAAGGGAAGGGTCCACTGAATCTTTCAGAATAGGATCCAGATATGCAAGATCAAAGTCTTCCGAAAGAAAATGAACTATGCCTGATTCAATATGATCCGAGCTCACAGGAATAGTGAAAGATCCATCGACTCGGAGAAAGCCTTTATCAATCCAACCAGTTTTCCCTTTGGAGACAATTCCTTCTGCAGAAAAATCAACAGTTCCATTTCTGGAAGACAATGAGCAATCAAAACCGGTCAGCAGCACAGAAATGGTATCCGAAGCGCAAATTTCACGGAAAGTAAGCCGCGAATTCTTGATTCGCATGTTAGACCGTTTCATCGCATGAGCAAGAATATCTCCTGCGTTTCCATGTACAGCCAAAAGCCGGTCTGCGAACTCAGGGTATGAAGATGCGGACTTTTTTACAAGCGTGATTTCAGCTCCGTCCATATCAATAGAACAAACGTCTATTTTTTTTCGGATAAGAGAAGTAATCGATAATCCGATTCTGACTTCCCTGCATTTTATCAAATCAACATTATCATTAAAGTCGCCCTCATTTGATAGAGCAAAATTAGACACAACAACGGTACAAAAAGGGGAAAGGGAAACGCCGTCACAGAGAACCGCCTTATTAAATGTTCCCATGAAAAATGAAGCTATACCCTTTTTCAGAAACTCTTCAGGAATAAAGACTGTCAATGCCGTATATTCTGCCCCCAGAAGGATGAAGAATATCAAAATAACAGAGGATAACACCTGTAATAACTTTTTGTATCTTTTAAAAAATATCATACCGCGAACATTCGTTTTTTCAACAGTCCGTCAAGCAGATTCTGATTTGTAAGAATTATTATTGAAATAACGAATTAGACCCCTTATGATCTCAATACAGTGGAGGATATATGGACAAGGATAGGTCATTTGTAAAAGATCTTATTGCATTATCAACGGGCAGAGATCTTGAAAAAACCAGCGAAATGCAGTTTATTGATCTGAATATATCATTCGAGGGGATTCCGAAGAAACATATCAGCGACAAGACAAAAGTCATTCTGATGACAAGTCCCTTTTCTGAAGTCGATTCGTTTTATGAATTTCCTGTTACTGCAATAAGCAGAATAGAAGAATGCGACTCTATTGTATCGGAGAGCGGACAGACAGCGATGATAGTGCGGCTTTGGATACGAAAAGGAACAAAAGCTTTAAAATGCTCAGAGTTTACTGTTTCATGATCCTCAATTTTTTTTATCATCCGGAGATACCGGTTTAACACATCGGAACCCGGCTATAACATCTTCATCAAGATTAGGCGTTCCTCCAATCTCCCGGGACGTTATCCGGATTCTATCCCGGGAACTATACCAGGCACCTCCTTTAATAACTTTATACTTCATTCCAAAACGGAAATCTTTTATACTATTTCCCGGATAGGCATCATACCATGAATCTGTCCACTCCTGCGCATTGCCAGCCATATGATAGACTCCGAACGCAGAGCTGAATTCTGGTCCGCCGAAAGAAACAGGGAGATATGGATTCAATATTTTTCGGGATTGCAGATCCTTTCCTCTGGTGCTGATTCCAAACTCCATGCAATTTGATTTTGCTGCATCAAAAACATTTCCATAGGTAAATTCAGTCTTTTCCAAAATATCAAAATATCCATCCTGATGCCGGATTGATACCATTGACCTGGAACCATTTGCAGCTTTTTCCCATTCGGATTCAGTGGGAAGAGTTTTTTCAGCCCATCTGCAAAAAGCAACAGCTTCACTATATGACACAATAACCGGGTATTCTTTAAGCTGTTCAGGAAAAACTCCGCCCCACGATCTTGGCATAGCAGCATTGGCTTTCTTGGTAAAAGTAAAGTAGTCTGCATTAGAAACTTCATATTTATCGATATAGTAGGAATCAAGATACTCAATATGTCTCGGATATTCATCCTGATCAGAGGAGTTATTTCCCATGTAAAACCGGCCTGCGGGAATCAATATCATCTGACGGCCGTCAACCCTGGATCGTATCTCATTTTTATACGATACAAAGCTTTTCCCGCTCCTCTCGCCGATATACGAAAGGGGCCGACGGCTCCTGAAATCTTCAAGGACAACAGTATCACCTGTTTTCAGCACAACAGAGCCTTCGAAACGGGCAATGGTTCGGAAATAATAACCGACTCGATCCCTGCATGGAAGAGTCTGAAGAACAGTCAATGATCCCCTCTGTTCAGAGAGCTCATATTTTTTCTGGAATGGCGCATCGTGCGAAAGAATTGTTACAATACCATCCTTCCGGACAGATTCTATTAAAGCACCTGCTAGAGACCCATTTTCTGCTGATAACGGGGATGTAATAATAAGAAAAATAATTAAACCTGAATAATACGCCGGTCTGGCCAAATAAGACATGTCAGCGCACCTCCATACACAGCTCCGGTATCAATACCAATAAGATGAGATCTGTCATCAATAAAAACTTCCCCGAGTTGAAGACCAATAAGATGAGTAGGAGTATGCCCGAAAATTACGGTTTTTTCCCATATTTTTCCGCTGTTATAAAACTTCTCGCGCAGCCATACACAATCAAACGGAGAAGTCTCCATAGGATTCAAAAGAGAAGGATCCAGTCCTGCGTGCACGACGATAAAATCAGATCCCTCGTAAAGATATTTCTGTCCGAAAAGAATCGATGCATGCGATTCCGGAATAAAAAGGTTTCCAAACTCCCTGTGATAGCTTCGGATAGTGAAAAAACCGCCATTGGCAAGATATGCAGAACTCATATCATGATCGCCGGAGAGATATCCCTGCAGCAGTATTTCATGATTGCCTGTCAGAAAAACACAAGTGTGGTCGCGAGAAAAAGAGAAAAGAAGTTCAACCGTATCGAAGGAATCTCTTCCCCGATCGATATAGTCACCGCAAAAAACAAATACATCATCCGAATGTGCGATAGAATTCATTTTCAGAATCAAAGCTGTCAGTTTATCCCGGCATCCATGAATATCTCCGATGATAAAATGCTGCATTGCATCATTCCGCTTCTATTACATCAACAATTTTCTCAACTTCAAAGGGCATTGTAAAAAAAACAAACGGCAGATCGGGGATGATTTTATCAGCTTCCCCGCAGATAACAATCACTTTACTGCAGCCGCAGGAATCAGAAACATCACATTCTGAAATCAATCCGCGCTCAACCTTGTCATAATCAACAATGATAGCCTTGTATGATCCGGATGAAAGAAAACGAAGTCGTTCACCTTCGTATGATTTAACAGAATAACCATGTTCAACAAGTTTTTCCTTCAGAATCAGCTCTATAAGACCATCTTCAACGGAAACAACGATATCGCCTTCTTTTTTTACCACCGAGTCATCAGGCATGGTCCTCCTGATATCTTCCACGGTTCGCAGAAAATCATATGAAGGAAGAGAGATTGTGGTGAAGATATCACGACCGTCATTGCGGGAAAAGATATCAACAATACCGCCTACTTTTTTCAAATCGGAAACAGGAAGTTCAAGTCCTATTCTGAAACGGTATCCGCCTTCTTCATAAGAAGCATATAACGTCTTCATAAGTTTAGATATATCCGGAACATCGGGCGCCAGATTTTTAGCATCAATCCTAATGCGGACGCTGGAAAGGAAAGTTTCCGCGCTGATTACTATTTCTGTTGTATCAGATGCAAACTGGAAAAAACATACAAGAAGGTTGAGAAGGGCATCACGGAAAAGACCGGCAGGAACATAAACCAGAGTTCCGGAACCGGCAGAGACCCGCAGATCAGCAAAAGAAGCAAGGGGGCGAATTTCAGATGAGAGGGATTCAAGAAATACACTCAAATCAATTACTTCCCTCTCCCGGTCAAAAACAAAATCAGTATATTCTCGGATCTGATCGCTGTATGACACTGAAATAGCAACAAGGTTCTTAACCGCAATCTGAAATCCTCTAGGGACATCCTCTCCGAACCAGACTGGTGCACCCTTGAGCAATTCATCGATCCCCTGATGAATTGTAGAGAGATATGACGACTTTCTCATTTCATAGTCATCAGCCATCTTCCTTAAAGTGCGTTTAATGATAGAGTCAAGATCCATTGTTCACCATATACCTGAGCCGTGATCGTAGCACGGCTCAGAATGCATAGCAAGCAATTAACATACTACTGAAGACTTCTTGTAACAAGAAGGTCTTCAGCCTTCCGATACTCACCCTTGAAAATATAGAGCATTGAAAGATGAGTATATTCTCCAATAGAAGGCTTTTCGCTAGACATCTTGTTTTCCATATCCCGAATACATGCATCGAGATCCCCGATCTCTTTCATTTTATTCTCTACCGTAAGCGATTTCAGATAGTTTCGGAATTTTGAATACTGAGGACTTAATTCCATTGCTTTTGTGAGAAAATCTATGGCAATTTCATAATGCCCAAGATGGTAATGGCAGAATCCGCAGTACTTGTTGATAAAACTGCGATCTTGAGAGGAATTTTTAATTCGGTCAAGACACTCAATTGCCGCAGTATAGTTCTTCCACTCATAATAAATATATGAAAGAAGATAATTTGCTTTTTCATGGTTTTTATCAAAGGTTATTACCTGAGAAAAGTGTTTTTCAGCATTAGAGTAATCTTTGATGTTGAAGTATGCCATGCCGGCATAAAAATGGCCCTCAACAAAATCACCTTTAAGTGTGACAGCTTCTTCAAAATGAGTAAGCGCCGGAAGATTCTGCCCCTTGTTGTAATACTCAACACCAAGGTTAAGAAGAACACGGAAGTTGCGCTCAATGGTCAGGGCCTGAAGATAGGTATTTATGGCTTTATCACCATCACCCATCTTTGAATAGATTTCTCCGATATTATTATACGCTTCAAGGAACCTTGGAAAGATGGATATAGCCTTGCCGTATTCATTTAATGCGGTTGAAAAATCTCCGCGATTGCTCAACTCGAGCGCGCAATTATACACGGAAATAGCTTCTGCTGGTATTGATCCTCTCATTTCGGCACCCCTTCGGAATAGTCTCATGACTGTAAACAAAACCTTACAGTAGGACTATCGGAAAAGCGCTGAATTACTTTAGCGAGTTTAGTGGTTCAGCTTTCCAATTTTTTCCCCCACCCGGATTCTCTGCCCGACATGGAGATTATCAAGCTGAACCATCCCCTTCTGAAAGAGAAGCACAACAGTAGAGCCAAGGTGGAAAACGCCGACCTCATCGCCTTTTCTGACATGAGGTCTGAACTCGGAAGGAAAAACAATCTCTCTTTTCCTGCGGAAAATCGATTTATTCGTCACAAGATCGGAATAGCTGACAGAGATCCGGCCTACATTCATCGCTCCGATTTTACATACAGCACAAACTCCCGACCCTGTCTTTATGTACGATATCAGCCTCTCATTAATGGAAAACAGCCCCCTGATGCCGTTTACCGCAAACTCCATAACAGGGAAAAGCCTGCCCGGTACATGCATGACGCCGGTAACAACACCGTCAACAGGAGAGTGGATCCTATGATAATCTGAAGGAGAGAGATACAGCGTTACAAACGTTCCATCAAGGAAAGAATGGTGAATGGAAGCAGGGACCAGATCTGACACCAGATAATCAATATCCTTCGCCTGCATAATTCGAGTCCCTGTAATTTCGCCGAACTGATCAATCCTGGCATCAACAGGAGAAACGACCGCGTTAACATCTGGATCCACCACATGAACGCCTCTCTTGAGACGTCGTATGAAAAACTGGTCAAGGTTGCGAAACCCGTCTTCGACAGGTTCGATTTCATCCACATTAACATTATATGCGATGCAATAGCGGTTTATAATAGCATACAGGAGCGGACGCCCGAGAGGAATCCTGGTAAAAAAACCGAATATTCGCGAGAAAAGACTTTTGGGCAGTATATAGAACACAAATAAAAGAACAGGTCTTTTCATCATGATGACTCCTGATATTAATAGTCCTTTTGAAAGCAAAAGCTTATGTCAAGAAAATAAATGACTCAAAAAAGCCTTGCACCCTGACCCATTGGGTCATATGCTATCCTCGATCTTCTTGCAAGGACATCACATGATTATCGAACTATGGGGAGTCAGAGGCTCCCTTCCCGCACCAACCGGAAATGTAGAATACCGTCTCAAATTGAGGGAAATCCTTCAGCTTGCGGTAGAAAAGAAGATTCGTTCAATAGATGATATCGAGCCATTCATATCATCTCTTCCTCCCAGCCTCCAGTATGTTTATGGAGGAAACACAACATGCGCTACCGTGCAGTCAAAAAGCGGAAAAATCTATATAATAGACTGCGGAACCGGAATCCGGACGCTTGGCGATATTCTCATGAAAGGAAGTGCCGGCAAAGGAAAGGGACTTATCGATATTTTTATTACCCATACTCACTGGGATCATATCCAGGGAATTCCTTTTTTCAAGCCGATCTATATCCCGGGAAATACCATAAACTTCTACTCCGGGATAGAGGATCTCCATGAAAGGTTGAGCTATCAGCAGACAGAGCGCTTTTTTCCAGTTCAGCTGGACAATATGGCTGCAGACAAAAAGTTTCACATTATTGAAGAGGGAAAAAAAATCGAGATTGAGGAAGGATTTTTCGTGGAAGCCTGCAGAATCAAGCACCCCGGCGGGAGTATGGCATACAGGTTTACCGAAGGGGATAAGAACTTTGTTTTTGCAACTGACGGTGAATTCACCGGCGAGTACCTCGACCATATGAGACCTGAACAGGATGCTTTTTTCTCACATTGCGACCTTCTCGTCATCGACTCTCAATACACATTAGATGAAGCATTTAAAAAATTTGATTGGGGTCACACGTCATATACAATGGCTATCAACTGCGCCTTAAGGTGGAAGACGAGACATCTTGTGCTTACCCATCATGAACCTGCATACTTTGATGACAAGCTGCACAACATTAATCTTGAAGCTATAGCGCACAGAAATGCAATGGAAAGCATAGCCCCGGTCGTACATATGGCCCGGGAAGGAATGCGTTTCGTCATCTGATATGATTACACTCGGGTCTCTTACTCTGCACTCGCCTCTTGTTCTGGCTCCTCTTGCCGGCTACACAGATATGCCGTTCAGAATGCTCTGCCGCAAAAACGGGGCATCTCTTGTATTTACGGAACTCATTTCAGCAGAAGGCATTACCAGAAAAAGCGGAAAAACCTACGACCTGATGGCAATAGGCAGAGAAGAAAAACCTGTAGGAATCCAGCTGTTTGGAAAGGATGCGACTGTTCTTGCTGAAGCTGCCCGGCTGGCATGCGAATTATCTCCAGATATAATAGATATCAATATGGGATGCTGCGTACCAAAGGTTACAAATGGCGGTTCCGGTGCTGCAATTCTCAAGGACACAGCAAAGCTTTATTCAATTGCATCCGCTGTCAAAAAAGCATCATCAGTTCCTGTGTCGGCTAAAATTCGGCTCGGGTGGGATCATAGTTCTCAAAACTACAGGGAAACCGTTGAGCTGCTTGCAGATGCAGGAATGAATCATGTCACCGTACATGGCCGTACACGATCAATGTATTACACGGGTAAAGCCGATTGGGATGCCATTTCTGAAATTGCATCTTTTTCAAGAATACCGGTTATCGGGAATGGAGATATATCATCTCACAGCGAAGCTCTTGACCGGTTATCGCAAAGCGGATGCCTGGCTGTTATGATAGGGCGTAAGGCGATTGGCAATCCATGGATATTCTCAGACCATATACCTTCTCAGATTGAGCGCATACAGACAGCTCTTTCACATTTTGAGTCAATGGTTTCCTACTATGGAGACTACGGCGTCGTTCTGGCACGAAAGCATATTTCACAGTATTTTCACAATTTCAAGCATTCAGCTCATATCCGCAGCGCACTTGTGACAGCCCCTAATGCAGAGGCTGTCAGAAAAATCTTCAGTGAGTTTATGGAAAGCGATCCGTCTCCTAGGGTCTTTCCTTCACGGTAATAAAAAGAGTCTGTTCCCTTTTTTCACGCCATACAACAAGGGGAATTGTTTTTCCTACAGGAGTATTTTCAACAACCTCTATCAGGTCACCGTAATTTAAAATCTCCTTATCACCTGCACGAATAATAACATCTCCCACTTTCACGCCGCCAAGATCCGCAGGTCCTCCATTTATCACGCCGCCGACAAGAGCGCCTTTAACCGATGAAAGCCCCAGTTCTTTCGCATAGTCATCCGTAAGCGGTGACAGGCTCACTCCGATAAACCCGCGTTTTATCTTTTTATTCGACTTGAGTTCTGCGAGAATTTTCTTTGCCGTATTAATCGGAATTGCAAAACCAATACCGACGCTTCCACCGCTCTCGGAAATAATCGCGCGATTTATACCAATAACCTCTCCGCTGATATTAATAAGCGGCCCGCCGGAGTTCCCGGGGTTAATTGAAGCATCAGTTTGAATGTGGGACAATGTCCCGCCCATCATATCGAGATCCTTTCTCCCTGTAGCACTGATCACCCCGACAGTAAATGTCCTATCAAGACCGAAAGGATTACCTATCGCTATCGCCCAGTCACCGACTCTCACCTGATCAGAATCGCCGAGATATGCAGCTTTAAGTTTTTCATTCGTATCAATTTTTATGAGGGCAATATCTGTTCTTTCATCCGACCCGACAACAACAGCCTCATAGGTTTTAGATCCGAGTTTTACCGTAACCTTATCAACCCCATTTACCACGTGGTAGTTTGTGCATATATACCCGTCCGGAGAAATGACAAATCCGGTACCAAGACCCTGCCGTTTCTGCATTCGCGCCCCGCCCTGCGCATTCCCCATAAACTGATCAAAGAAAGGGTCGTTAAAGAAAGGATTCTGCTGAACCTTCACCGTCTGCTCAGTACTGATAAACACAACAGTATCACTGTAAAGATCGTAGATTTCGCGAAAAGTTTTCTGGACTTCAAAAGCTTTGCTCGTTTCTGCATTCTTTGCGATCGGAGACGGATCGGGATTTCCGAATACCTGAGTACCCGCTGTACCCCTTAAAACACATCCCAAAACAAGCACTGCAGTAACTGCAGTAATTCCTGAACCGATCAGGATCTTTTTATTGATTTTCATTTAACCCTCCATACTCTTTGACTATCCTATTCTGAGACGCTTACATCAAATTTGTTACAGAGGTTGCATCTATGAGTCAGATTCAGAATGCCGCGTACATCATATCATCCTCGCAGAGAATTGCAATCCTGAGCGGTGCCGGGATTTCCACATCTGCAGGGATACCTGACTTCAGGGGACCCAACGGATTATACAGCAGGAAGGATATTCCTGCTGAACTGCTTTTCGATATCGGATACTTCCGAAAAGATCCGTCTTTATTTTATCATCATATCTATCCTCTCTGGAAATCTTTCAGAAGTGCGGATCCAACCAAGGCCCACTATTATCTTGCTGATCTTGAAAAGAAGGGAAAGATAGCGGGGATTATAACGCAGAATATCGACGCGCTTCATGAAAAGGCCGGATCAGTTTCGGTCATACCTATTCATGGTGATTTTGATACATTCATATGCATAAGCTGCGGCGAAAGAAGCACTGCAATCGATATGATTTTCAACAAAGTTGAAAACGGGGAAATTCCAAAGTGTTTGCGATGCGGAAACACCATCAAACCTTCTGTGGTATTCTTCGGTGAGGCGGTCAACGGTTTTGATAAAGCTGAAGCAGTGATCAGAAGTGCTGACTGCATTATTATCATCGGATCATCTCTCAATGTTTATCCGGCAGCTACACTTCCAAAAGTCAGAAGTGCGGGATCAAAGCTGATTATTATAAACAAAGGGGAAACCTATCTTGATGGCAATGCTGATTGCGTCATAGACGATGATATCGATACTGCGGTTGAAAGTATTAAAAATTATGAGCACTTTGAATAACTTCACTTAATTTCGTCTTCCTGCTCATTCAGCTTCTGATTTATCTCCGCCAGACGGATCTTCAGCCTATCCATTGTCAGGCGGATCCTTTCCTTTTCTTTTCTCAGAATGTCTGTTTCATCTTCATCCTGCTGCGGAAGTTTTTTACAGTATTCCGCCTTAACCATGTCAGGAGATTTGCCGACAGTAAAAGCTTCAACAACCTGCTTCCGGATATCGTCATCCTTTACCCGGGAGGCGATTTTCATATTCTCATAGCCGATCTCAGGATTGATATCAAGAGTGAAAGTCTTCATAATTGTTTTTGCATCTGTGCGGTGAAGACCGAGCTCACGGTCAACGAAGTCTTCAAAGCTCACCTCTTTTTCATGACACAGTTTGAATGCAGAGAGTAGAAGCGATCCGAACTCTTTCATCAGATGGCCGTTAACAGAGAGAAATTCAGACTTCATTTTCTGCGATAACGCGATAAAATCAGGATCACTTTTGAAAATATTCTGATGAATACCCATTTCCTCTGCTATGCCGAGCAGTTTGTGGAAAATATTCCAGAAAACATTAGTATGCGCACGGGTTGAAACTTTTCCGGACTCGCGCGTAAACTGAATATGATGAGCAAATTCGTGAATAGCTGTATATAGAAGGGCATTCTCACCTCTGAAATTTTTATTGTGGATGATAATCTCGGCAGTTTCCGGCTTATAAAGACCGTCAACTTTGAAGCTCTTTTTTCCCGAAAAAGTCATACAGAAATCGGGAACATTTGAATCAAGTTTCAAAAGCAGCTGTTTTACCTTATCCTGATTCATTGACGACATTCCTTAAAATCAGACATTTGAAATATATTTTGAAGATAGTGCATACCATGCATAAATACTGCAGACTCCATCAGGGGATATGACAGACAGGATCAACTCTTACCATATTTCTCCGGCCAGAGACGCTCCAGTCTCTGTCGGATCTGAGCCTCGCTTCCCTGATCACTCGGCTCATAGAATACATTGTTCTTTATTTCATCAGGAAGATACTGTTCTTTTACGAAATGCCCTTCAAAGTCATGCGGGTAGCGGTATCCCCTTCCATATCCCATCGACGACATGAGCTGCGTCGGCGCATTGCGGATATGAAGTGGTATCTGAACCTGAGATTCTTTAGCCGCCTCCATAGCTTTACTCATAGCCATGTAAGCGGCATTGCTTTTGGGTGAGGATGCGAGAAATGTTGCGCACTGAGCAAGAACAATTCTCGCTTCAGGCATCCCTATATTCTGGACAGCAGTAAGCGCTGCAACAGCAATAGGCAGAGCCTGCGGGGAGGCGTTGCCGACATCCTCCGATGCAAGAATAATCATCCGGCGGGCAAGAAAAACCGGATCCTCTCCTCCCTCAATCATTCTGGCAAGATAGTACACGGCCGCATCAGGGTCTGATCCCCGTACTGATTTTATAAATGCGGATATTGTATCATAATGCCGGTCGCCGGCCCTGTCATAATTAACAGAAACTTCTTTTAACGCTTCTTTGAGAATATCATCAGTAATCCTCCCGTCATCGGAGAGCATCGCAGCCAGCTCTACCAGATTGAGAAGCCGTCGCGCATCCCCCTGCGACAGAAGCACCGCTTTCTCTCTTGCACCATTTTCAATCGAAACATTCTTTGTCCGGAGAAATTCATCCTTCTCTATCGCTGTTATGATGATACGGTCAAGATCCTCTACATTGAGAGGATAGAGCTTCAGCACGCGCGTCCTGGACAAAAGAGGGGAAATAATGCTGAACGACGGATTTTCTGTTGTAGCGCCGATCAGAATGACATCTCCGGCTTCAACAGCACCAAGAACGGCATCCTGCTGCGCCTTGTTGAATCTATGAATTTCATCAATAAAAAGAAGGGTCGGCACACCCATTGCGCGATTCTGCCTGCCCCGTTCTATTACCTTCCTGACCTCTGCAACACCGGAGGAAATTGCACTGAGGTAATGCGCATCCATATTGAGATGCTCCGCAATCATACGGGCAAGAGTTGTCTTTCCGCAGCCAGGATCTCCCCACAGCATAATTGAAAACGGCGTCTTCTTTTCGAGCATAATACGGACAACACGGCCGGGACCCATCAGGTGGGATTGACCGACATATTCTTCCGGAGTGGACGGCCGCATCCTCTCAGCCAGCGGAGTGAGGGGACGATCCCGATGTGCAAACAGTGAAGGATTCATAGTAAGTGATTATCAGAAGGCACAATGACTGCAACTGAAATATCTGAGGCTGTATAAAAACGTAAAAGAAAGGGCCGAACTTCCGTTCGACCCCTTCAGGATTACTCTTCTCCGCGTTCGTCGCTTTTGCCCATTCCTCTACCGCCTCCAGAATACTTTCTGGAACGGCTTTGAGCCGCCATACGGCGTACCTTTTTGAGCCTTCTGCGCTCCGCTTCGTCCTTCTTCCGTTTTGATTCTTCGGACGGTTTTTCATAATAACGGCGACGCTTCAATTCCTTGAAAATACCCTCGAGGGCCATCTTCTTTTTAAGGTTTTTGAACGCTTTTTCGACGTCGTTATCACGAACTTCTACTTCCAGCGGACTCGGCATGAATAATCACATCCTTTCATGTTAATTTGAATTCAAACTAGAATCAAAGCAGATTCTGTCAATACAAAAAAGGCCGCCCTTTCGGACAGCCCCATCGTTATATCTAAAAACCGTCTATTTTGCAGCTTTAGCTTCAGCTTCTGATGTCTTTTTCCAAACCTGTGTCTTACCGATCCAGCCGTGGCTATCGATTGATCCTTTCATTTCTACGGCATTTCCCCCCTGAACAACTTTTACAGAAGCCCAGTATACATCGCCTTTGCCGCAATCAATAATCTTTCCTTTTGCCCATTTGTTGCCGTCTTTCTTGAACCCGTACATCCATATTGTTCCGATGATAGGTTTGTTGAAATAAGCTGCGGAATCCTTCTTGCACTCTGAACAGAGAGTTGCATCAGACTGTCCGGGAACTTTAACGATAGTTCCTTTAAGCTCAGTGCCTTCTACCCACATTTTCCAGTATGCAGTTACTTTACCAGTTTCGTCGACGCTCTTCCAGAATCCTTCTGCAGGATCAGCTGCATAAAGTGCCGGTGCGCATACAACAGCAAATGCAGCAACAAGGAAAGCCACTAACGCTTTCTTCATGAAATCCTCCCCCATAAATAAATATAAATTCAGGCGTATATGCCTGTTTATCAAGACAGATAGCATTGAAACCCGAAAGGTCAAGAATAATTTATGGCCACTTTGAATAACTTCTTTTTTCCTATTCAAAAATTGAAAAAAAGTTATTTCATTAGTATTTGCTCACAATGGCGGCTTTAAAAAATGTAGTTTTTCAAGCCGCCCTTATATAATCTGTTTACATTGTGATTCTTTTCCGGATATCCGCAATCCGAGATGCATCTTCACTTGATATGGCAGAATAATATGACCGTTTATATGTCATCCACATCATTTCAAAGCGGAGAGCTTCTTCAATGCATCTGTTTAAGTCAGAACGAAGAGCACCATTGGCATCAAAAATGACTTTTCGTGTTTCAAACCGGTCAAGCAATCCGGACGAATAGAGGTCATCAAGGAAGGGTTCGGATGCAGCTGTCACCTTCCCTCCGACAACACAGTCGAATCCGTGCGACTTCGCAGCAGAGGCCGCTTTTCTGGCAAGACATAGAACATCAGGACCGTTGACTGTTGATGACGAATCAAGCCCCATAGAACCCGTAAGATCGGTCCGGCCGATAACGATACCGCTGAGAAAACATGCATCACGCGAGGAAAGAACCTCTTCAATACAGTTAATGCACCCGACAGTCTCCACATTGATAAAGCATTCAGCTGAATCATCAGATCCGTATGCACGTTCATACGACTGTCGGAATTTTGAAAGAGCAAAGGCTGATTCGATCATCGGAGATACGATTCTTTTAACTCCGAAAACTCTAGCATCTATAAGATCCCGCACTGATGAACATCCGCCGGTCTTCAGCGTCAGATCAAGCCCCGCCCGGAGAGAAAGTTCTTTCAGCACAGCAAGCTCATCACGCCGCGTGCCTTCTGTTTCATATTCCGCTTTAATTCCGCAGACATGGAAATGTTCTTTGAGGCTGCAAAGCTGCACAACGATAGCTTTCAAGTCAGGAGTCATCTTACGATTCCCCCCTGTCAATAATGGCGCCGTATTTCAGATCAATGTGACGTATCCTCTGCCGGAGATGGCGGTCTGCCGGCCCTGAATATGATGTACAGAGACGCAGCCATTCATATTCTGCACGGATGCCATTTTCAATATTCTTCCTGAGAATGGCTTTATCGCCGGAAGAATAATCACTGAGTACAATACCGGAAAGAACCGATGACCAGCAGCCGGAAAGATCAAATAGAGGCTGAACAGAATGAGAAGAGATCCCGCCGGAAACTGCAGTTTTTCTTCCGGAATCATGGCACCTGGCCGCGGCAGATGATATAATAGCCATAAGATCCGCCCCGTCGCAGTCGAGATACATGCCTGAAGAGGCAGCAATATCTGCACGGTCAAAAAGAAAAAGATCAATGGATTGAAAGGAAAGAAGATCTTCAAGAATCGAGATGGTCTTCATGGAATCTACAGAGAGTATCCGCCTGACAGGGGTATCCCGGAACAGATCATCAGCAGCCTCTGTAAACTTTTCAAAGGAATAAGCCGACTCAACCATAGGAACAATGATGCCGTCAACCCCGAGAGTGACTGCATCATACAGATCCCTCATCGCCTCACACCCTCCAATCTGAGCATAAAAACCCATCCCTGCAAGAATAGAACATTCACGCAATACCGGAAGGAGAGAAAAAACCTCGGCATCCTCAGAAAAATCAGAAACCAGAACGCTGCTGAAAGACCCGTTGGAGTCTTTCAGCACAGATACAAGCCTATCCTTTGGGGAAAGCCCGACTTTCACAGCCCTCTATCTTCCGATGCCGAAATATTTGAAGCCGCGATCACGCATCTGTTTCATATCATACTGATTACGTCCGTCAAAAATAACAGGAGCCTTCATGGTGGTTTTGAGACGGTCGAAGTCGGGACGGCGGAAATGATGCCATTCAGTCATAATGAGTATCGCATCAGTGCCTTCCGCTGCTTCATAATTATTCTGGATATATTCTATTCCGTCACTGCCGAGAGTTTTCTGAGCATTCTTCCATGCGATAGGGTCATACGCTCTGACCTTTGCGCCCAGCTTCAGAAGCATCTCGACAATATCAAGAGCAGGAGCTTCACGCATATCATCAGTCTGAGGCTTGAACGCGAGACCCCATACTGCAAAAGTTCTGCCTTTAACATCGCCGTTATAAAAAGCCAGCACCTTATCAACAAAGTGTTTGCGCTGCTGTTTATTGACTTCTTCGACGGCTACGAGAATTGAAGGTTCAAGTCCATGATCGCGCGATGTTTTCACAAGAGCCTTAACATCTTTCGGAAAACAAGAGCCGCCGTAACCGAGACCTGCATATAGAAATGCCTTTCCGATGCGGGAATCAGAACCGATGCCGCGGCGAATCTGCTCGACATCTGCACCCGTTACTTCACAGAGACGGGATATTTCATTCATAAAGCTGATGCGGGTTGCAAGCATCGCATTGGCAGCATATTTGGTCATCTCGGCCGACACGATATCCATAAGGATAAAGCGTTCGCCGGAACGGGTGAAAGGAGAATAGAGTTCTTTCATGATTTCAGCAGTGCGTACATTATCAGAGCCGATAACAACACGGTCCGGACGCATAAAGTCTTCAATTGCATCCCCTTCTTTGAGAAATTCAGGATTGGAAACGACATCAAACTCAATATCTCCGCGACCGCGTTTTTCAAGAGTCTCGGAAATACGCTGTCTCACAACCTTTGCAGTTCCGACAGGAACAGTGGACTTATCTACGACAATCGTATACTTCTCCATGACATTTCCGATATCTGCGGCAACCTGAAGAACAAACTTGAGATCCGCAGATCCATCATCCCCCGGAGGAGTACCAACAGCGATAAAGACGATAAGAGCATTCTCCATTGCTTCTTTAATTTCCGTTGTAAAGCGAAGACGCCCTTCTTCGAAGTTTCTTTTAACGATCTCTTCGAGTCCGGGTTCATATATGGGAATAATCCCGTTTTTGAGGTTTTCGATTTTATGTTCATCAACATCTACGCACCACACATCATTTCCCATCTCGGCAAAACAGGTGCCTGTTACAAGACCGACATAGCCGGTTCCGATTACTGCAAGTTTCATATGCTGACCTTCTACCTCTTAGAGTAAATTTTTATCAATCCGTTGTATAGTCTCCACTCCTGATCGAATCAGCCCGGTCTTTATCGGCATTATACCGCCGGATTGCCGTTCAAGGCCGGTTTCTAAATCATACAACGGCTTCCATCCCAGCGCTTCTTTGATCGTATCACATATATTACACCTATGTCATGACCCGGACGATCCTGACATAGGTGATAAGCTTCGTATAATAATCAACCTATTTACTGGCCGCGAACGCAATCTTCTCCCGTTCATTCTCACCGACGATACTGCATGTATCCGCTGAACAGCCATTGAAGATGATGAGTCATACGACGCTGTTCTAACTATCAACATTCAGCCATTCGCGGATATTCTTTCCGTCGCCATAAACAGTCTGCAATCCTCATAACCGGCAGGCAGTTCAGACGAGAAAACTGCTCTGCAAGCGGACAATCTATTTTTTTATGTTTCTCTGTTCAATTAAAAAAATCTTGATACTACAGTCAATTATACTAAAAAAGACAAAAGGATAGATGTATGACATATGCAGTAATTCTCGCCGGCGGAACAGGTTCGCGGATGGGACTTGACATTCCGAAACAGTTCGCCCTTTTAAAGGACAAGCCTCTTATCGCCTATACCCTGGAAGCATTTCAGAACCATTCCGAAATTGAGGCAATCATCTGTGTTTCTCACCCTTCTTATATGAATACGATAGCTTCAATCGCAGCAAAATATTCAATATCAAAATTGCTGAAGGTTATTGAAGGCGGCTCGACCAGACAGGAATCCTCCTATAGGGCAATACAGGGGTACAGCTTCAGTTCCGATGATATTCTCCTTATCCATGACGCTGCACGCCCCTTTGTATCAGCAAAATCAATTTCAGATATAATACAACAGACTGTTATCCACGGGTCGGCAAACCTCTGCACCGCAGCAACAGACACAATTATAGAAACTGACGGCAACGGCCGTATAAAAAGAATTCCGGAGCGGAAGTTTCTGATGTATGTGCAAACCCCTCAGGGATTCAGATATCCGGTTCTGAGAAAAGCGCATGATGAAGCTCTTGCCCGGAATGAGAAAAATGCAACAGACGATATAAGCCTTGTTCTTGCAGCAGGAGAAGTTCCGGCGATAGTGAACGGAACCACCGGAAACTTCAAGATAACGACAGCAGACGATTTTGCACGGGCTGAGGCGGTAATTCAGAATTCTAATGGAAAATTATGGCAATAATAACACCGACAATCCCTCCGACATACACTTCAAAAGGGGTATGCCCGAGAAATTCTTTGAGATGACCGGTATTCACAGGCTGCTTATGGAATATTTCATCAACAATCTGATTGAGCAGCTGGGCCTGCTTGCCGGCCTGATGACGGATCCCCGTTGCATCATACATAATGATAAATGAAAAAACAAGAGCAGTCGCAAAGATCGCAGAATCAAATCCGATATGAATGCCGAGCAGCGTCGTCAGACAGCAGACAAATGCAGAATGCGATGACGGCATTCTCCCGGTGCTGAACAGTATCGCAAAATCCATCGTTCTGTCTTTGATCCCGTAGTAGACGAACTTAAGAAACTGCGCGAAAAGCATTGCACCAAGGGGAACGAGAAGAAAACGGTTTGTCACTATTTTATAAAGACTGTCAATAACCTGATCCATGCCTGCCTCTTACCTGAAATAATACGGTTAAAGAGAATTCCGCAGATTGGAGATCTGAACAAGGATCTCATTTTTTGCAGTGCTGCCCTTTGAAAGTTTTCGATCAGTGGAGGATGCAGGATCCATAACATCCCTTACATCTTCAGAAATAAGAGGCTCAAACGTCCGCAGTGTTTCAAGTGAAAGCGTAAAGAAGTCATCCCCTGTTTTTTCACAATAGCGGACAACATTCCCGACAATTTCATGCGATTTCCGGAAAGGAACACCTTTCTTTACAAGGTAATCAGCAAGATCTGTAGCTGTAGAAAAGTTGCGATAAACGGCTTTTCGGAGAACATCTTTATTGAAATCTGCATCGCGGAGCATTTCAATCATCCCTTCAATACAGAGCTTCACCGTATCGGTTGAATCGAAAAGCGGTTCCTTGTCCTCCTGCATATCACGATTATATGTCATAGGAAGTCCCTTCATGACAGTCATAAGAGTGATCAGATTTCCGTAGAGCCGGCCGGACTTTCCCCGTATAAGTTCTGCAACATCGGGATTCCTCTTCTGCGGCATAATAGACGAACCTGTCGTCACCCTGTCAGAGAGTTTGATAAAAGAGAATTCGGCAGAAGACCAGAGAACCAGTTCCTCACAGAAACGGGAAAGATGCATGCCGAGAACCGCCGATGCGTAAAGAAAATCAAGAGCAAAGTCACGGTCAGCCGTTGTATCCATAGAGTTAGACGTTATGCCGTCAAAGCCGAGCTTTGCAGAAAGAAAATCTCTATCATTTGTATAATTGACACCTGCGAGAGCTCCAACGCCCAGAGGACATAGACCGGCAGAATCGCGTGCAAATGAATAACGGCGGAGATCACGGTTCAGCGCCCACGCATAGGCCATAAGATGCTGAGAAAGGCGTACAGGCTGAGCAATCTGCATATGGGTATAGCCCGGCATGATGCAATCGATATAATCCTCTGCCTTATCTGCAAGAAGAGCGATAAGGGATTTGAGGAGATCGGAGATGACAATGATTTCATCGCGAAGATACAGACGTATATCGAGAGCAACCTGATCGTTTCTCGAACGGGCAGTATGGAGTCTCCTGCCGGCATCACCGATCATCTCGGTAAGTTTCGATTCAATATTCATATGAATATCTTCGAGGGTGCGGGAAAAAGCAAAACTGCCTTCATCGATCGATTTTTCTATCTGATCAAGGCCATTTATGATTGAAGCAAGGTCTTCCTCAGAAAGAATGCCGGCACCGCAGAGCATTTCAGCATGAGCTTTAGATCCTCTGATATCCTGCTTGTATAGCCGGCTGTCATAATGAACCGATGCTGAAATACGCTCGGTCAGATCTGATGAGCCCTCATTAAATCGCCCGCCCCAAAGTTTCGTCTGTACCATAGTTACATCCTCGCAGGTAGGCGTTTTCGTCCTACCGCCCCAATTTTTCAAGCATAATGTTTACCAGATCGCGGATTGCGGGGAATTGCGGCTGAATCTGATATTCAAGTATGTCAGAAAGAGTCACGATGTCGCCGTTCTCCATTGCTGTTACGATTTCGCCGAGATAGCTGTGAATATCTGCATTCATTGTTTCAAGCGTGATATCGCCGGCTTTTATATCAGCGGGGTCGAGTCCGAATACCGGAAGAATCTGATGGCAGATCCGGACATAGCGGTAGACAAAATCAGTGAAAGACTGAAGCTTTTCCGCGCCTTCAGCGTCTTTACCGGACTGAAAAGCAGCTGACGCTGCACCGAGCGATTCCTCCTGTGAACCGATTTCATCTTTGATCGCAGAAAGCGAGCGTATGAGTTCATCAGGCGACTCGAGGCTCTGAATGATAATCGTCTTGAGGCTGTCGCTGAGAAACAGCATCCTGAACACGCCGCGTATGATATCAACAAGCGGGCGGGTTTTCAGAGCGACGGAAAGGGCATCTTTATCAGTTTGAATAGAAGCCATTTCCGAGCCTGCGGAACTCAATGAATCAAGATACTCACGGACGTTCCGGTCAAGGTAGCGTATTTCATACGGATCAAGAGAGAGCAGCTGAAATATGGAATTCAGGCAGTCAACAAGCCATTCAACGCCCCTGCGGAAGGCTTCAGCTTCAGCAAGAACAAAGGATCCTTTCTCTTCAGCTTTATTTATGTATGAAAGCATTCTTTCACAATAAGAGGAACCTTCTGTCAGAGTTGAAATGATAAGATCTGACTTCGATTGAATCATGCAGTTGATAGCGCGGACTTCTTCAGCCGGGCGGTCAAGAAAGGAATCAATGCAGTAAACTTCACCGTCGACATCAAACTGAGTAAAGATCAGATTCCGCTGACGCGTCCACTCAGAAATTGATCTGATGACATCAGAGAGATTCTTCTCTCCTTCCATAGTCATATCCACTTCATAGCCGTTGATATATATCTTCATCCGTCCCTCCAGAATTCTTACTGTCCCGTTCCCATCTGCTGCTTCATCCAGTTCTGCGTTGCCTTGGTGGAGGAAACGGCCTTTTCCATATTTCCGAACTTCTGGCGAAGCTTTGACTGATATGCCTTGAGGTGATCCTGCTGACGGGCGATATATTCATCAGCCCTTTTGATAGAATCATCCTCCTGATCCATCTTTGATTTTATCGTATTTCTCCCCGTTCGAACAAAAGGGTCAAGTATGTTCTCGAAAGTATAACCAAAGCCGTTGTCGATTCTATTGTCTGTACCATTAGCGGAACCGAAAAGTTCTCTCACCCCCTCCGGGTTGGTAGAAATTGCATTGCGCAGATCATCTTCATCAATCTGAAGCTTTCCGTCTTTAATTGCATCCCAGGCGGTGTTGACCTTCCCGGTCGAAATGCCTACCTGAGGCAGCATATGAATAGGTTTTTCAGCGCGCGATGGATACGCATTGCTGATAGCAGTCTTAAGCTGATTGGAAAGCCGGAGGAGGGTTGTATCTCCCACAAAAATCCCTGAATCACTTTTTGCCTTTTCATAGTCACCAAGCTTATCAGTCTTCCCTGCCTTTGTCAGATCATGAGTAACATCAAGATATTTATTATATGATTCAACAAACATTCTTATTTTCTTTATCGCAGCATCGATATCATTATCGACAGTGACTATTACATCTTCCTTATCGCTTATACCCTTGAGGTTGAGCGTTATGCCTTTGATGACATCGGCAATGCCGTCATTTTTCCCCCGTGTTATATCAACACCGTCAACCTTCATCTTGGCATCAACGGCTTCTGCAATCAGGTTTTTCGGATCAAGAAGTCCTTTTTTATCAATAGGAGTCGAAACAAGACCGTTTGAAAAAACAACATCCCCTTCATTGCAGTAAAAGACGACTTTTTTGATTTTCTTTCCTGCAAACTCAGAACCGACAGGAAACTCCTGCATGCCTTTGACTCCCTTGTCAATGCGGTAGATCTTTTCTTTTCGCACACCACTTTCTTCAACAACGACACCCACACCGATAAGATCGTCACCGTTTGTCTTTTTCTTCTTCTGATCCATCGGCCGCTCGCGGGAGACATTATATCCGTGAAGCTCAATCCCCTTGATATTGGTAACTTCGTCAGGACCGACTTCAACTTTGTACGGCATTGCCTCATCCTCTTTCTCCTGTGACTGGAGAGGGGAAAAATCGACAGATACCTGCAGCACCGTTTCTTTTTTCAGCTCTGTCTCCACCGGAAGAGTATATTCTCTCCAGAGCAGACCTTTCATCGATACCGACTTGCCGTCCTGAGAAACGGCAAGAGATCCATCCTGGGGGTCAACTTTTTCCGAACCTTCATATGCGGAGAAATATTTGCCGTCAAAAATAAAGGGAACGGCTTCTTTATCCTCATCCTTCTCACCCTTGACAATGCCGATTTTCTTCAGAAAATCTTTATCGCCGCGTATTTTAATCTCTCCCTTCTTTCCATTGGTTTTGGACTCAAGAGTGATAACATGCTTCGTACCTTCAGTATTGACAGAAGAAACCGAGATTATGCTTCCCGCAGCTTCTTCAATTTTTTCTTTAAGCTTAAGAATCGTGCCGCCGCGGAATTTCACCGGGCGGTTGTCGCCGTTGACTTCAAGTTCAAACTGGCCGGAGGGGAGATCGTCCGCAGTATCTACAGAATCAGATGCTATCTTATGAGAAGATGCGAGCTGCAGAATTTTCATCCTTGTCGCGCCCTTTTCAGCATTTTTAGATGCAATTGCTTCAAGAACGGCAGGGTTGGATGTTATTGCTTTTTTATCATCATAGGATGCACGGAAACCATAGAGATCTTTGGCTGTTTTCTGGAGATCAGACAGAACAGAACCGTACTGCTGGAGAGCTTTTTTTCTCTGCTGATAATCGGCCTTTTCTCTCTGAGCTTTGGCTACGGGCTGAGCCTCAATATCCATAAGCTTAGTGATGATGCCTTCCGTATCCATTCCTGAAGCTACGCCGGGCATATTCATCCCCATAACCACCCCCGCAGAAAAAACGCTGAATAATATCTCCCGGAAAGGATCCGGAAGAACAAGCAACCGCACATCCGCCGGCTGCACATTATGTCTACAATTTCGGCTGCTCAGTAAAAGATATAAGGATTTTTTGGCAAGCGGTAATAAAAACAGAATACCCTGCCGATAATCGGCAGTCGGACAGGACAGGCACTCCAGCCCTTCAGGGGTCGTTTTTGATCAGAAGAGACAAAAACAGGCAATCAGCGCTGTTCGTCGATAAAAACACCGATCATATCATGAATATTCTCAAGAATGCGAAGCACATCCTTAGAAGGAATCTGGCGCACAACTTCTTGAGTTTTGGGATCTGTCACCTTCATGACAAGGCGTTTCGTCTTTTCATTATAATCGAAAGAAACCCTCGAGTCCACCCTGTTTCCTGCCTGATTAAGCAGTCCCAGTGCACGATCGATTTCTTCCCGGGAGGCTTCCCTTCCCCCCTCGTGTCTCCGCTCAACACCTGCATCTGCAAGCGTAATTTCTCCGGCATGATAACCGCCGGATTGCTGCGGCATCGACAGCGTATTTATCGTTTGGGTTATAAGAATATTGAGATCCATACGACACCTCCTTGTTCCTCTTCCCGATTCCTCCCTGTAAAAAATATCCCTTCCCCGGCTTGCGCCGGAGAAGGGGGACAGCATTCCGCACTGCGAGGGTATGCTGCCGCTTTTGTAAACTGATCCTTCTAGTTGAGCAGTTTCAATATCAGCTGAGGCTTTGCATTCGCCTGAGCCAGCATTGAGACGCCGCTCTGTACAAGGATCTGGTTCTTGGTGAATTCAACCATTTCAGCCGCCATATCCGTATCACGTATCCGGGAATCTGCAGCCAGCATATTTTCATATGACAGCGACAGAGCCTTCGACGTATTCTCCATCCGATTGTAGTATGCGCCCAGTTCTGCCCGTTGACGATTGAGCTTGTCCAATGCCCGATCGACAAAACCTATCATCTGGTTCGAAGTACCAACGGTGGAAATTGACCGTACTGTGTTCCCCTGCTTGAGGTTTAACGCAGCAGAACTCATGGTAGTGATGAATGCCCGAATCCTCTGGTTCGAGTTGGGTCCCACGTGAAAGAAAATACTTCCGGTTTTACTCGACTTCGAGAAAACACCGGTGAGCATCTTCATTCTGTTGAATTCTGCAGAAGTGGCTATGCGATCCACTTCCTGAATCAACGATGAAACCTCCACCTGTACCTGTTGACGGTCTTCATTCGAATAGATTCCATTTGCTGACTGCACCGACAGCATACGAATACGCTGAAGGATATCATTAATCTGCGATAACGATCCTTCCGCAACCTGAATAAAAGAAAGCCCGTTCTGGGCGTTCTTCTCAGCCTGGAACAGTCCGTTAATCTGAGTTCGCATTTTCTCAGAAACGGCAAGTCCGGAAGCGTCGTCACCTGCACGGTTAATGGCCTGACCCGATGCAAGTCGTTCAATAGACCTATCCGTCTTACTGGCAACTAATTGAAGCTGCCTGTTTGCGAATATGGCGCTCATGTTGTGATTGATTCTCATACGGTCCCTCCCTTGCGTATTTCCAAACCGTCAGTTTTGATTTGTTTGACGGAGTGGGATTTTTCCGTGGCATCATGCCTCCGGAGTCCGCGTTAGCAGACCAAAGGTTATCTCCTTTTTTGTTATCCAGACTGCCCAAAATCCAGAGAACAACGTCGCCGGGGTCATTCCGGCGCCCGTTGATGCCCTCCCGATACCATCAAGGGGCGTCGGAATGGACTCAAGAGACAGTCATTTAGGATAACACTACGCAGTTTCAGAACCGCAGATATTCACCGTTTTCAAAGAACCGAATTAACAGTTTGCAGGTTCATACATAGGAGCTGGCAGGCCCCGGAATGCAGAATTACTGCAGCAATCTCAACACCGACTGTGAGTGCATATTCGCCTGACTCAGCATTGCTGTACCGGTCTGAACGAGCACCTGGCTTTTGGTGAAATTCACCATTTCCTCTGCCATGTCCGAATCACGGATGCGGGATTCCGCAGCCTGGATGTTTTCGTACGCAGTCATGAGACCACGCGAGGTCATGTCGAGACGGTTATAATACGCACCAAGGTCAGCTCTCTGTTTAGACAGCTTCTGCAACGCCGTGTCAAGAATGCCAATAGACGCATTCGCTCCGCCCGGAGTAGAAAGACTCATGGTAATTTTACCAGTGCCGTCCTTCATTCCAAAAGCCTGTGCTGTCATCGTGCCGATATAAACCCGCTTGCGCTGGTTTGTATTTGCGCCGATATGGAACCACATGCTCGCCTTCGGGTTTACGCGGGAGAATTCGCCCGTCAAAACTTTGAAACGGTTAAACTCAGCCTGAGACGCGGTACGGTCAACTTCATCCACTAGGGCGGAAACTTCCACCTGGATAAGCTGACGGTCTTCATTGGAATAGATACCATTCGCAGACTGCACTGCGAGTACTCTCATACGTTGAACAATCTGAGCAGTCTGGCTGAGATATCCTTCCGCCGTCTGAACAAAAGACATACCGTCTTCTGTATTGCGTTCCGCCTGACGAAGACCCTGAATCTGGGTTCTCATCTTTTCGGAAACAGCAAGTCCGGACGCGTCATCCCCTGCCTTGTTAATCCGTTCTCCGGAAGAGAGTTTTTCCATACCCTTTTCCACGTCCTGCGACGTAAACTTCAGCGCTCTGTTGGCATTAATTGCACTCATGTTGTGATTGATAATCATACTCTTACACTCCTTTGTGTATCCTTGGTTTCTGGCTTCCTTGCCAGACAGTATTCGGGGCAGTCGAATACCGAACTGATGTATACCAGGTTGTAGCGGCGCAATTCCTGCGCCTGGACAAGCTGTTCCAGGCTTGTATTTGGGCCAACACAAGACTGGAACTGTCCCATAAGGAGTGCGATTGCGGGCATGTTGCCTTATCAATCATTCACAATCGATGTTTTCAAAGACCCGGGGAATATCTGATATTCCCTGTTCGAAATATCGCCACCAAAGGGGTGTCAAATTAACCCAATATAACGTTGTTTAAGGCATTTAAAACAATTAGCAGAAGAATACGGAACCCATTCAGTACAATATCACTTATTATCTTAATTTTTAATTTTTTTTCAATATGATCGGATAGGGTATTCGAAAATTTGAAAGTTTTCTCCCTTAAGAGTAATTTAACTTGAATCATTTCTGGAATGTCGCATCAATACCCTAGGATTAACAGCACATGAATACTGAATGCACCGTCCTGAGCCTCGAGCTTAAAACAAAAATAACACACCCTCTCCTCAAAGAAATAAGCATCAGCATTATTGATACATACAGACGCAAAGATGAAAAATCCCTCTCCGCATTCACCGCAAGGGCCGGTCTGGATCAGGCGGCAGGCATCCAGAAAGCTTTCTCTGCGCTCATGCACATCTACCATCCGGATAAGCTGACAAAAATCCATGCGGATATTGACAGACTTTTCAATCAGGGGCATACTGACACGCTCCGGCAGCTGAAAAGAACATATCTTTTCGAGCTGAAACCAGCAGTACAAGAGCCAGCAATCCAACGCTATGATACAGAAGAAGACTTTTCTTATTCAGAAGATGACTTCGGGTATCATGACGACTGGGAACCGGAAAAAGAGGATCCGCAGGAATCTTCCGGCAATGATACGCCGGAAGAGCCGGAAGACTGTATTGACGGCATTAATTTTACAGAAGCGGCTAATCTGCATATTTATGGAAATCTTGACGAAGCGCTCACCGTCAGCGATATGAGAAGTCTCGACGGGGAATTGGATCTGTCCGACTGCAGAATATCAGACCTTGCAGGAGTCCATCACTGCATAAATATTCAATCCCTTAACCTGTCAAATAACATGATTATATCACTTTCACCTTTAAGCACATGCGAAAGACTGGAAACGCTGTATCTTTCTGAAAACAATATTGAAAGTCTGGTCCCGCTCCGATCTCTGAACAGTCTTCATGAACTTGATATCTCGTTTAATAGAATTGAAGATATCTCAATCCTTCTCACCCTCGCAAACCTTGAATATGTCAATCTCGTCGGAAACCCCGTTCTTGACGGCAGCACAATAAACCAGCTCATAGCACAGGGAGTAACGGTAATCCGCTAAAACTATCATGTTTAAATGTTCCATCCGTACGCATAAACAGACGGATATATTCAAGGCTGTTTTACAGTCAGCCTGCTAGCAGATTTTCCTCCAGCACAGGGGAACAAACCTTACCATCCTGATGGTTTCGACCCTACCATCAGGGAGGTTTTATCCCTACCATCCTGATGGTTCCGACCTTACCATCAGGGAGGTTTTATCCTTACCATCCTGATGGTTCCGACCTTACCATCAGGGAGGTTTTATCCTTACCATCCTGATGGTTCCGACCCTACCATCAGGGAGGTTTTATCCCTACCATCCTGATGGTTCCGGCCCTACCATCAGGGAGGTTTATCATCTGTCGTGACTGCTAAAATTCATTTGACATGGACCCTCTTTGGAAAAATATCGGTCATCTGGAGAGGTATCATGTCACGTTCAGTTATCTGTAAATGCGCAGGCGCGCTTCTGTTTCTCATCATGGTCACTGCTTTCACTGTTTTACGATCATCTTCCCTTGACAGATCATACCGCAATCACCTGACCGAACGGACAAAGAATATTTCAGTTTCCTTTGATACTTTCTTTTCTAAAAACGAGTTTTCGCGTGATACGATTTCATCATATCTGAAAGAAGTCACTTCTCGATATACAGAGCTTGCCCTTATAGCCGTTGCAGGGGATGACGGACGGGTCATTCTTCTGAGCAAGAACAACTCAATTTTATCAGAACCTGAAATCTATGACCTCGTTGCAGATGATATCTATTCAGGCAAGTTTCCCGCATCCGGATCAATCTCTATTTCTGAAAAATACTACAAGAGCAGCAAATTCTATATTATCCCTGCAGTGAACAGCAAGGGCAGCCTTACCCTTGTCTATCCCCGCCGTATTCCGATTGCTCTTATCATCCGCTTTATTCTCGAAATCATCGCTGTCAGTTCCATTACTGCTGCGATTATCGGCATGGCGTATCTTATCATCATGAAACGGACTTCTTCACCCGAAAAGAAAGAGGAAAAGAAGACTGCAAAACAAGAAAAGAAAACAATCGGATCATTCCTCGGCACAGCTTTCACTGCTGTTGCTGACGAGTTCGGCACCACAGCGGCATCACTGTCAATGCTCAATCCCAAAAACAGCAAATCGGAACAGGTCTTCTTCTTTGATGATGATTCTGACGAGCAGACGCGGGCTAAAAATGAAAAAGCAGATCTGCGTCCCGAAATCATCACGGAACTGAAGAACGGTTCTCATGTTCTGCGGGAAAAGAGCTGCCGCGTGCTGATTCCTGTTATTGTCAAGGGTTCGCTCTGCGCAATATTTGCCGTTTCAAGAAAGAAGAAGTTCACCGGAAAGGATATAGCACGGCTCAAAGAAATTCTTGCCGGGATCGACGAGTTTCTCTGACCACCGTTCCGGAAAACATTTTCACGCGTCAAAATATTATGATGCGGATCATGCAACATCTTTTATCGGCACTTTTAATACCTTAAATGGAAAAGAAGTTATTTCATTATCATTTGCACACAACGGCGGCTTTAAAACGCAGTTTTTCAAACCGCCCTTATGATCATATAATCACCCTCTGTCCCTCAGGAGCTCAGAATGGATTTTCTCAGAAGAATCGCGGATAACCCGAAACCTGTCGTAACCGACGGCGCAATGGGAACTCTTCTTCAGGCGCGCATTCCCGGTTTCAGAGGATGCTTCGAGCTTCTTAATATTGAGAAGCCTGAGATCGTCACAGATATTCACGGCCTTTATATTGACGCGGGCGCAGAGCTTATCGAAACCAATAGCTTCGGCGGCAATGCGATCAAGCTTGCAGAATACGGTCTGGCAGACAGATGCAGGGAGATAAACAGGGAAGCTGCAAAGCTTGCAAAAAAAGCTGCCGGAAACCGCGCTTTTGTGGGTGGCGATATCTCTTCTGCGGGCAGGCTCGTCGAACCGATGGGCGAAGCTTCGTACGACGAAGTCTATGCTTCCTACGTTGAACAGATCATCGGCCTTGATGAAGGGGGTGCTGATCTTCTCATCATAGAAACCATGACCGATGTACAGGAGGCGAAGATCGCGCTTAACGCTGCAAAGGCTTATTCCAAACTGCCGGTCCTATGCAGCATCTCCTTCGAGGAAAACGGCGCGACTATTTCAGGCAGCTCTGTGCTGTCAGCCTTTGCAACACTATCTGCTCATGGTGCCGATATTATCGGCGCCAACTGCGGTCTCGGTCCGGTGCAGATGCTATCTATTTTCAGAAAACATATAGCAGATCTCAGAAGGCTCGGCGTTCCGCTTTCTGTCTGGTCAAATGCAGGTCTTCCAACCTTTGTCGACGGGAAGACAGTGTTTCCTCTCGGGCCGTCAGCATTCGGCGACGCCGCTGCGGAATTCGCCGACCTCGGTTTCTCGGTCATCGGCGGCTGCTGCGGAACAACTCCTGAACACATCAGAGAACTTTCCGACAGGCTGTTGAAAGGATCTTACCTGAAACAGAATTACCGGAAGCACTGGCACTTTGCATCAAGCCGATTTGCTGTGTGTGATCTCTCTGCTCCGCGTGAAGGAGTCATTGCGATCGGCGAGCGGCTTAATCCCACTGCCCGCAGGAAATTTGCAGAAGAACTCAAGGGCGGATCAACAGCATTTCTGCGCGAAGAGTCCAGGGCTCAGGAAACTGAAGGGGCCGATCTTCTCGATATCAATGTCGGCGTTCCCGGCATAGATGAAACTGCTGCAATGAAAAACTGCGTATCGATTCTCGCAAATACAATCCGCATCCCTCTTATGCTCGACTCTGATAATGCTGAAGTTCTTGAGACAGCGCTCAAAACCTATCCGGGCTGTGCGGTTGTCAACTCGATCAACGGCAAGAAAAAGAGCATTGACCATGTACTTCCTGTCATCAGAAAGTACGGCTGCTTCATCACCGCTCTCTGTCTCGATGAGTCCGGGATCTTCCGCGAAGCGGAAAAAAGAATTGCGATAGGTGACAGACTCGTTGCTCTTCTGGAATCGGAAGGAATTGACAAAGAACGGATCATTATTGATCCTCTTATGCTCTCTGAAAGTGCAGAGCCCGGAGCTGCAGCTGAGACGCTCAAGGTTATACGCCACTTTGCAGACAGAGGAATAAAAACTTCTCTCGGCATTTCAAATGTCTCCTTCGGCATGCCGCAGAGAAAGTTCATCAACAATGCATTTCTCACCCTGGCAAAAAAAGAAGGTCTCTCGGCCGGGATCATCAATACAAAATCTGCAAAGATAATCACAAACTGGAGCGAAGAGGAGAAAGCCGCGGAACAATTCCTTCTCGGGAAGGATATTAACGGGTCAGCCTATATTGCTCTCACTGCCGGAATAAAAGAAACTGCTCTTGAGACAAAAGCTGCAGACGACCCGATAAGCAGAATCCGCAGACTCGTTATCGACGGCGACCTTGACGCCATTGGTTCGGCAGTTCAATCAGCCCTTGCAGATTCAAGTGCTGAAACAATTATGAACAAAGCTCTTATCGAAGGGCTCGAAGAGGTCGGCAGCCGCTACAGCAGAGGTGAATATTTTCTCCCTCAGATGATAGCGTCTGCAAACGCCATGAAAAACGGATTCCTCATTCTCAAGCCGGTTCTTTCGCAGAAGAGCTCAACATCTCTCGGTAAAGTCGTCATCTGCACTGTTTACGGTGATATTCATGATATCGGCAAAAACATCGTTGCGATGATGCTCGAAAATCACGGCTTTGAGGTGTTCGATCTCGGCAAAGATGTTCCGTCTGCAGCAGTGGCTGACAAAGCTCAGGAAGTTGACGCTGATCTCGTCTGCCTGTCATCGCTTCTTACGACAACAATGGGCGAGATGAAAACGGTCAAAGAGCTTCTCGACAGCAGAAAGCTGCGTGCGAAACTTATGATCGGCGGTGCTGTCGTTACCGACGAGTATGCCCGTTCAATCGGAGGACATTTCAGCAAGGACGCAGTCGAAGCAGCTGCTCTCGCAAAACGTCTCGTCAAAGCATAGTCCCGCCATATTTTTATTGACACGGCGCGCAACTCACAGACTCTATCTGAGTCCGTGAGTTGCGCCGGTTAGTAATCATCAGTCAGGTGCTGTACCAGTGAATTTCGATTTCAGCAAGTTAACTGTCAGATCGTTCCTTCCATTCATTATTCCCTTTTTAATCTTCGGGATGCTCACTTTTGTCGTCACCTGGTACGGATGCAGCTACGTTGAAACATTTCATGCAAAAAAAGAACTCCCTTTTACGCATAAGACCCATACCGAAATATATAAGATATCCTGCACGAGATGCCACAGCTTCGACGAGAACGGCCGTTTCCGTGGCATCCCCGCAGTCGGCGACTGCAGAAGCTGTCACGACGGCGTTCATGCGTCTGAGAAAGCATTCCTGAAAGACCTCCCCGGTGATTATCATCCATGGGAATCGTATGCAAAACAGCCCGACCTTGTCTACTTCAGCCATATAGCAGTCGTAGCTCACGCCGGAGGAGCTGAGGAATGCACCCCCTGTCACGGCGACAAGGGTGCAACAATCAATACCGATCAGACAGAAGGAAAAATGAAGATGGGACGATGCATGAAATGCCATGATGCTCTTCATATAAGCAACAAATGCACCGTATGCCACGACTGAGGACTACCGATGGATGAATTCAACAGACGCGACTTTCTCAAGATAACAGGCGGCATAACAGCAGGTATCGGCGTCGGCGCTCTTGCGTCAGCATCTCCATTCCGTGCTCTCCAGCAGGCGGTGGAATGGACGCAGAATCAGTTTTCACCGGCGAAAGGTTCCGAGTCTTTTATTCCCGCTGTCTGTTCATTCTGCCCGTCCCGCTGTCCGGTGACGCTCCGTATGATAGGCAGAAGACCTGTCAAAGCAGAAAACAGGAATGCAGGCTGCGCTCTTTCGCAGCTTATCATCCAGTCGCTTCACCATCCCGACCGAATACGAACTCCTCTCAAACGTTCAGGCAAACGCGGCATCAGACCATTTTTTGCAGTATCATGGGAATCCGCGTTAAATGATATCGGTTCCAGGCTGGGGACATTGATATCAAAAGATACGAGCAGCAGTATTGCGTCAATCTGCGGAGGATCGTTCTCTCAGACAGATATTCTTCTCGAATCGATTCTTTTATCTGCGGGAACGGCTCATATCTATCGTGAACCGACACTCGAGACTCTTTCAGCAAAACCCCTTTCTGCGGTTACAGAAAAAAACGGCGTCGTACAGTATGACCTCGAAGCGGCAGATATGCTGCTCTGCTTCGGCACAGATATCTTCGGCGGCGGATTCACCGCTCCGGACGCTGCTAACAGATTCTTCAAAAAACTTGTGTCAGATAAAATTCCTTTCATTTATATAGGTTCATCAAAGAACAGAACCGCGTCTCTGGCATCAGAATTCATTCCTGTTAAACCCGGAACTGAATCTGCCGCAGCCCTCGGACTTATCCTTGCCATGACAGAGAGATCACCTGCTAAAGCTGATCCGTCCAACGGCAGTGATCTCAGAAAATTCTTTTCCGAAAAACTCTCTAAAAAAGATATCGAAACAATAACAGGTGTTTCCTACGACAGACTTTCATCTGCCGCTTCAGCTTTTGTCCGTGCAAAAAGCCCTGTTTCTGTCGCAGGCCTCGGAGGAGCCGACTGTTCCGCTTCCGCAGCCCTTCTGTCTGCTTCACTTGTACTTAACGGAATGGCAGGCGCCTTCGGGAAAACAGTCTTTTCCAAAGACGGCGTCCTTTCCCGGACCCGGAAGGAAAGTTTTAACGGTCTCGATGCTTTTATAAAAGAGTCACATGATATTTCGATGATTTTTATGCACAATGCAAACCCCGTTCATAAAAGCCCGTTCGGGAAACTCTTTGCGGATAAATGCGCATCAGCAGAGATGATTGTATCCTTTTCCCCATTCTTCAACGACACAGACGCATATGCTGACTATGTTCTGCCTGCAGTCTACCCTATCGAATCTGCATTTGCGGCAATGGAGCTTGCCGCTCCGGGAAAAAATCTTATTCATCCATGCGACGCGCTTATCCGGATAGCAAAAACTGCAGGACTTGGAACACCCATCGACTCTGCCAAAGAAGCTGAACGGATCTATGCTCCGAGAAAAGGAACCCCGTCTTTTCAGAAGGCACCGATTGAAATTTTTACCGAAGAATGCGACAGACTGCGTGCATCAGCTTCAAAGAGCCTGAATTATCCGCTCACAATGATACCTCTTGAACTTTCTTCTGTCGGTGACGGATCTCTGATGGTCTATCCCTATGAAGAGAAGAACCAGCCTGAATACAGTATTCATAAAGATGAGCTTTCAGTGTATATGAATCCGGCCACGGCAAAGAAGCTCGGTTTGCACAACGGCAGCAGTGTTGAAATTCAGTCTGAACGCGGAACACTTGAATCACTCCGCATTATGATTTCAGGGGCATACCCTCCGGATACGATAGCTGTTCCCGTCGGCTTCGGTCACGATGGAATGACCCGTTTTGCGGACGGCAAAGGCGTCAATATGAAGCGGATCGCTTCAGCCGACATAGATCCTCTGACAGGTTTCGCCCGCTGGGCCGCAACGCCTGTCAAGTGCTCATAAGAGGTAGATGATGGACAATCTTCCGAAAATGAATCGCCGCTGGGGCATGGCGATCGACCTGGATAAATGCACCGGCTGCGGAGCCTGCCAGATAGCCTGTTCTCAGGAGAACAATATGCCTGTCCGCGATGACGACACGAATCTCGCGCGCAGAGTCTTCTTCCTCGACATCATGCCGGTTTCCAACGACAGAGATGCAAAATACCCCGACGTTGAAACAGCCTTTATTCCGAAGATGTGTCAGCAGTGCGGGAATCCATCCTGCGTTGCGGTCTGTCCTGCAGTAGCAACCGATATCGGCGATGACGGCGTCGTGAGTCAGATCTGGTCCCGCTGTTTCGGATGCCGCTACTGCATAAGTTCATGCCCCTATGATGCGCGCGTCTTCAACTGGTGGAAGCCTGAATACCCGGGACAGCTCACACAGGGACTCAATACCGAGGTCTCAATCGCATCGCGCGGCACTGTTGTCAAATGCACATTCTGCAGCCATATATGGAAACGTGAAAGAGACCGGATGCTGAAAAAAGGCGTCCTCGATATCAATGCTGTTGAATACACGCCGGCCTGCGTGTCTTCATGCCCCACAGGCGCCTTTGTTTTCGGTGATCTCAATGACCCGTCGTCTGAGGTGTCGAAGCTTGCAGCGTCGACGAGAGCATTCCGCCTTGTGCATACGATTGATGAGAAGCCTGAAGCTGAGCAGAAAAAATTCCGAAAGATAAAGAAATATCCGGAGCCGAAGGTCTACTACCTCTCCTCAAAACAATGGCTCCATGATCTGATGAAATTCCAGAGGGCTAAATGATAGCGTTCTTCAAAGAGATATTCTTTACAGTATGGAACTGGGCCATTAAAGAATGGCGGAGTTTTCCTGCACCTGTCAAATGGACACTTGCTCTTATCGCCGCTCTGGCAGTTGTCTTTGTCGGCTATTCAGTGCTCATTCTCGGCTTCGGTCTCGGCTACACTGGTCTCGACAACAGAATGACCTGGGCGATGTGGATCGTCGGAGACCTTTCACTTATCGTTCTCGGCGGCGGAGCATTCTTCACGTCATTTCTGCTCTATGTTCTCCGCCGTGATGAATTCAAGCCGATTATCAACTCGGCCGTTTTTATAGGCTGGCTCTGCTATACCTTTACATTCGTATTCCTGCTCTTCGACGTCGGCCAGCCTCTCAGAGCGTGGTTCGGATGGATCTACCCTAACTGGGGAAACGGCATTCTTCCTGTTTCAATGCTCACAGAAGTATTTTTCTGCATCTCTGTCTACTGGATGATTCTCTGCGTTGAGATATTCCCCATTGCAATTGAACACACCTTCCTGCAGAAGTATGTCATCTTCCGATGGCTTGCGCATTTCATGCATATCATCATGTGGATCTTTGCGGCTGCTGGAACGTTTCTTTCATTCTTTCATCAGGGTTCTCTCGGAGGAACCTACGGCATCCTCTTCGGAAAAGCCGGCTGGTACCGTCATGAGACCTTCTTCCAGTATATTCTCTCTGCAACGGCAGTAGGTCCGTCGATGACGGTTCTTATGACCTGGATCGCAGGCAGGGTGATGAAGAAGGAAGTTGTTCCGTACGAAACATTCGCAAAGCTTGCACGGGTCTCAGGCTATATGTTTATCGCCTATCTGATATTCTATGCATTCAACATGTATATTCTCATCGGCCGCAATCTTCCGGCTTTTGACAGGAACTTCTTTGATCTCTGGGGCGGCTGCTACGGAATATGGATGCTTGTAGTCGAGCTTACGCTCTGCGTATCTGCTGCGGTGATTCTTAACTCGAAAAAACTCCTGGAAAAAGAACCCTTCCTAGTGGCAGGGACAGCCTGTGCAGTATTCGGCGTTGTAATGAACCGTCTCAACGACACCATTCACGGTTTCTCGGTTCCGAACTTTCCGTGGAAGGACTTTCCTGTCTACAGTCCGACATTGTCCGAATGGGCCATTACGGTGGGAGCGCTTGCGCTTATGGTTCTGATCTATATGATCTTTGCGCGCTATTTTCCTCTCTTCCCGCATCTTGAGAAGAAACACCGCTGATGCGATAAAGAACTCTCTTCGAATACAGGGCCGCGCTGCGGCCGTTCCCGTGGCCGGCAACTGAAACAATGCCGGTATTGCCGAATGCTCCGATAAAGGTTCCGTACTCCTGTATTCTATTCGTTCCGAAATTATAGGTCGAAGTCTTACCCCACAGAGCGTCACTGCCGATCAGCCCGGGAAATACTATCTCGCCATTATTGCTGTTTTCAGACTCTTTTTTTTCAGAAGCAGTGCCGGAAAGAAATGTCTGATGCAGCGATTCAAAGATCTTAGCCCTGCATGATAACGGAAAAAGGGAAGATCCTTTCTCGGAAAACTCATTGGACACGGATGCAGAGGATAGAATTTTTACAAGCGCAACACAGTCACGTATTTTCAGAGTCGTCCGGGAATCCAGACCTGCAAGAAGCCGGGCGAACGATTGATCATCATAGCCTGAATCGGGAACCTCAACTGCAAGACCGAATTCACGGCAGAACGATTTCATATAGGCGATAAAATCGGCCCTGTCTATTTTATTGTACAGGGAACAGAAGTAGTAGTTGCATGAGCTGGAAAGAGCTCTCGACAGCATAACACTGCCGTGGCCTCCGGGCTTATCGCATTTGTCCGGCATCGCTCTGTCCGGTGCGGCACCGGTGCAGCGGAACTCATATCCGGATGCAATATCCGGGCGCTGCGACAGAAGATAGGCGGCAACACAGATCTTGAACAGCGATCCTGCCGGCTGGCACCGATCAGAAAAAGAACTATAGGGAAGGACAGCTTTTCCTGCGGACAGAGAAAAGGTGCAGTATTGGAATAAGGGATCTTTCTCTCGGTCTCTGTTTTTTATAAAGACAATTCCGGGGAAATAGTGTTCCAGAATTTCATAGCGGGAAAATCCTTTTTTTGCAAGAGCCACGGCCCCCTGCTGACAGAAGCCGACCCCATGACCGAGACCGAACCCTTCAAAGAAAAGAGTTCCGTCAGAAAGATGAACTTCATAGTTATTGCTCCGTATAAAGTTCCATCCTTTGACCCGGTTGATTTTCAGCCTGAAGTTTTCTGCAGGATAGGAGAAGGTTCTCGCACCGGCTGCTATCTGCACCATTGCAGCCTCTCTGTCATAGACAAAACTATTGCCTGATTCCGGACTGGGATTTTCGCCGGAAAGGATCTTTACACATTCCTGGAACGAAAACACTCGCGTCCATTTTGACTGCACATCACGGCACAGAAAAAAACCTGTCGAAAGAATCCTGTCTTTGACTGCTGCCGTCGGGGCAGAGCTGTCCCCGAAGATCTTTGAACTGATCGTCGTTCCGCCGCAGCAGGCATTGAAGAAAAGACCGCTGCGAACAGAGAGGGGGTCAATCTCAATGCCGTCATACTGATTTTTTTCGGATCTGACTCTTCCCTTATAGGTCTGGCAGTGGGCAAGGTCGCAAAAAGCTGCTTTCCCGTGCAGATGCTTTGAAAGGGACGCAATGCCCCGCTCATAGATGAGCATAGCAAGAGCATCACGGGCCTCAGATGCAGAATCAGGAAGAGTCCCGTATTCAGAGAATGCGCTGTCATATGCATAGCGGGACAGTTCTTCTGTTACCTCTATTGACAGATTTCTGTCGTCACATGAGATAGATGCATTGAGAGGATAACGGCGGGGCTCCTTCTCTCCGGGAATAAAAACTGAAAAGCATCCGTCTCCAGCATCCGGAACAAATGAAAGACAAAATTGAGAATCAAGCTTCCTGCCGTCGCATACAATATAAAAAGAATCTGAAAAACCTATCTCAATGTGAGAACATTTGAATCGTTCGCCGTTGCCGGAATTCTCAACCTCAACCCCGGGAGGCAGGCTGAGAACAATAGACTGTATTTTCCTCTCTTTTAACTGCAGCAGATATTTCGAAAGAATATCGATTGTGATGCAGGGTGAGTCCTTTGCCGCATATTCAGCCGGAGCTGCTGTGCATAGAAGAAAACAGAGCACAGCAGCCGTTGTCCAGCGGCATGAGGGAAAACAGGATATCATTTCTGCTCTTCTTCAACTCTGTTGACCTTAAAACGTCCGGGGACAGCCCAACCCTGAATGGAAGGCTCATACATACATTCCATTCTGGTCGGCTTAACCGTAAATTCGCCGGAAAGTTCAGCCCTGATAATGTATGAGAGTTCGTAGACTGCTTCCTTCTCCACCTGTGTAAAGAAGTACACCATTCTGTCATCCCATCGCTCCTGATGAGTATAGGGGGAATAATACTCATAGGTGTTGAGTGTTGTCACCTCGCAGCCTGCGGGAAGATAGTCCTGCAGCATAAGGAACTCAAAGTTGTCATGGGCCTGAAACCGGATCTTGACAAAAATTTCATCACCGACTTTTATCCGAGCTTTCGGATCAAAAGGCTGAGGAACCATATATTCCCTGTTATTCATATCGCGCACACGGCGGATTGACCTGAACTCACGGGAGAGGCTGATACCGTTCTCAAGCTTATTAAGACTCTTGCCTTCAGACGAGAGAAAAGAAGAGATTCCCTTGTCTTTATAATAGAGGAACCCTTTCAGAGCGACATCAAAGAAAACTGCGGGATCTCCTGAGCCGGCAGCTTCGACAGTAAAAATGCTCTTTCTCAGGTTCCGGTCAAGCTTGATTCTTTTGACAAGGTCCGGGTTGGAAGGAACATCATTTCTGCAGTCAACAGTGCAGATCTCTTTCCCGTCAAGTTTGAACGAGAGCGTGGACATGTTTCCGTTCGGCTTTTCAGAGACCTTATGTTTCTCAAGATAAGTGCAGAACGCGAGAATAACACTCGATGTTTCCTTTGTTGAAAGGTAGGATCCTCCCTTATTTCTGCGGCAGAGAGAACTGACAATAGCGCCTGCAAGAGGAGTTGCATCGCCCGATTCAGACAGAGCTGCAAGAACCTGGGCGGTGATTTCAGTGCGGGAACCCTGCCATGACCATTGATACGAATCAGTATTTTCCCAGTAAGGACCGCAGGAGTCTTTCTTCTCAAGCGCTTTGAGAGAAGCAACCAGCTGCGGAACAGCAGCATCAATCTCGGAACGGATATCTTTTGACAGAGATCCATTCCTGGAAGCAGCGGCAGCACGGATCAGATAGGCCAGAGAATATGGGCTCATGGCTGAATTCTCCGCAAGCTCTTTGAACTCAGACTGGGACCATCCGCCCCAGAGCGCATTGACATAGAAAACATATGAGCGGGCATCGCAGGAGATATCCGCGCTGCCGACAAAACGCTTCAAAGCAGAAAGGCCGTTTTCAAGCTTACCATTGTCGATAGCATATCCCCACTGTTTCGAGAGATAGAGCCCATACAGAACATAGGCCGTGAGGAATTCATTCCCTCGATCGCCGCTCCACCAGCCCCACGTTCCGTCATCGTTCTGCATCTCGATAAGCCTTGTCAGACCGAGATTGATCTTCCCTTCAAGATCTTCGGCAGGGTACGCATTCGAATATCCTTTCTTTTCAAGAATCTTTTTGAGTGCAAGGTTCGGAAGAAACCTGCTGATTGTCTGCTCTACGCAGCCGTAAGGATACTCGCTGAGATATTTAGCCGACGCAAGCATCACAGCGATCGGATTGGGATTCACTGTTATCACAAGCTCATCGGGAGCCACTTCGAAATCATCAGTCGATTCGAGAGGATGAAGCGTTACCGTCCGGCTGCCCGTCAGATCACCGTAGGCGAACATCGAGTATGGAGTCCCCCGTGAAAGAACAGGGATCGTATGCTTCAGCCCGTCACAGTCTCCCGCATTATCACGCGCTTCGAACTGAACAGAAAGAGCATCCTTTCCTTCCGGAATGTTAACTGTATACTGTGCTGACGATGACCCGAACGGCGGAAGGCTGATCTGCACCTTCCTGTCCGGCTCGACTACAGTGCCATCGACAGACATCTTCGTCTTCACCTCTGACATTCCCCGCTGTGCATTGCTGGTCACGATGCCGAGAAGACCGACAGTATCCCCTTCTATGAAGAAGCGCGGCTTTCCGATTCTTGCAACAAGATCCTGCGTAACAAGAAATTCGCCTCTTTTCTCGCCGACACGCCCCGTCATATCATGCCCTCTTGCAGTCATGCGCCATGTGGTGAGATTATCAGGCAGAGTAAACGAAAGAACCGCAGAGCCATTGGCATCCGTTCTGATATTGGCAGACCAGAAAGCTGTATCCTTGAACTTATCGCGAATCTTTATCTTTCCTTCTTTTGCAGCGCCGGCAAGCACCGTCATCGGATAGGAATAACTTGTAAGGACCCAGTTCGAGATCTTGGTATAGAAGAAATCCTTCATCTTCGGAGTATGATCAGGACGTATGGCATAGATCGCCTCATCAACAACACCGAGCGAGATATCGGCCTTCACGGGTTTTCCGGAATCATCCGCAGCCTTGACCGTAATGGTGGCCTTTTCGCCCGGCAGATATTTCTTCTTGTCCGGCATCAGTGATATCGCAAGCGTCGAATCAGGATTGGGGAGACTAACGCCGACTGTGCTGACAAACAGAGCTCTGTTCCTCTGCATTGTTGCAGTCACATAAAGATTGGGGGCATACGCGCCTTTGATCGGAATCCTTATAGGCGTGATATTTCCTTTCATCTGCACGACAAATGAATCATAAACATCTTTCCCTTCAAGAGTAATGCAGACATATGCATCCTGAAAACGGCTCTTGATAATTCCTGTGATTTCGCCCGGTCCGCTCAGGTCGGTTTCAGAAAGAACAAGTTCAAGATTTTTGAGCCTCGAGTCAACTGTTCCTGTTTGAGAAGAGTAGACCCATACGACTTGAGATGCTGAGATATAATTGCCTTTTCGATCTTTTCCTGTTACAACGATGTCAAACTCTCCGTACTGATCAAACTTTTTCGGGAGGGCGAAAGTACAATCCCCTTTTGCATCAGTCGTAGCCGTAAGCTCCAGCAGAGGACGCTTGTCATGGACATAGACTCTTTCCCACGGCTTCCAGATATAGCGGTAAACCTTGATATCGACAGAAGAAGATACTGGCACGCCGTCCTGAGCGACAGTTTTGAGTGCAACGGGCTTGTATTCACTGTCTCCGAAAAAATTCTTTGAAGGGTTGATCTTGATATAGAAATCACCTCTTCCGATTCTCACCGTCGACCGCGATGTAATAGAGATATTCGATTCATCAACAATTGTCACTTCGGCTGTAATCTCCCGGTCATACGGGAATTTCCCGCACGACAGCCGCACAACGCCGATACCGTTATCATCAAGGTATCGCGCTCCTTCATCGCGTATCCTGTCGTATGAATCATGGGTCTGATATTCATCCTCCCACCAGTAGCGGGTATCAGTATCGCGGAGACGTTTTTCATAGAAACGGTATTTTACCTGAGCAGCCTTCAATGGAGCTCCGAAATAATATTTAGCTTCAATTTTAAATTCAGCAGTATCATCGTTCGCATAGAAAGTTTTCATCGGCGTTACATCGACAGAGAACTCCGGCTTGCGGTACTGTTCGACATAAAACTTTCCTGCGCCATAGAGATCCGCCTTATCAGTACCTGTGCGGATTTCATATTCACCGAGACTGCATTCAGCATCAAGGGAAAGTTCGCTGTGAAATGTTCCCCACTCGTCAAGAGCGGCTTCCCCGTTTGTTACAACTGTGTCGGTATCTCTGTTGCTGATCTCATAGTAGATCTTTTGTGATGCAAGAGGATCAAATTTATCAGTGCGTTTCTTTGCGATAATCTTGTAATTGACCTTATCACCGGCACGGTACACCGGCCTGTCTGTATAGATAAAGTACTTGGTCTCCTCCTGAGAGAATGTAACAGGGGAGCCTGTATTGCAGAATGCGAAACAGCTCTCACCTGATACGGCAAGAACCGAAAGCTGAAGGCTGTTTTTAAGCGGCTGGTGATAGATGCCGCTTGCATCAGTTTTCCCCTTTTGGATTATTGTGACGGGAAGATTCTCTATCCTGGCCATGGACTCATTGCGGAAACGGTCCTCTCCGCTAGATTCCTCCCCCTGCGATTCTTCAGGACAGGATTTCTTCTCCTCAATCTTTTTTTCCGGCGTATTATCAAAGACAACGATATCAGCATTTGCAACAGGCTTATTGGTCACAAGATTGGAGACATAGGCAAAGACTGAGTCTCGCGATCTTTTCACAACAAGACCTACACTCGTAACGGTAAAAAACTTTCTGCTGAAGACCCTGTCTGCGCCGCTGACCTCCATACAGTAGCCTCCCTCCGGGAGAGCATCGTTCATTTCAACAGCCTGGTAACGCCATTCATACGGCTGAAAATCTTTTACAAGATCATCCCATTCTTTCACGACAGTGAATTTCTCAGCCTTAGGATCCAGTTTGTTGGGATCGACTCTTCCTCGGATAAGAACGGAGGGGGGAACACGGTAGATCCTGTTTTTGATTTTATCGAGGCGGAGCGATTTTATGCTGAACTCCACTTTTGATCCGGGAACAAATGTATAGCGGTAAGCGCTCACCTCTAACTGCGGCTCGCGTGGTTTTAACTCAAAGTTAAATCCATCACTGCTCTTTCCTTCGACGATCTTAATCACAACAGGATCTGCAGAGTAGAACCCCTGATGAGAGAGAGAAAGCTTGTACTTACCCGGCTTGACATCTTCAAAACAGTAGGAACCGTCAGCATAGGTGGTTGCATAATGTTCGACTCTGCCGGAAAGGCTCAGCTGAACATTGATCGCAGGCGCGCCGGATTCCTTAGAAACAATCTTTCCCGAAACTGATGATTTTTTGAAAAGCCGCATCGGCAGTTTAAAGGTTTCTCCAGCCTGTATATACTCAATCCGGGCCGTCTGGGTGATATAGCCGTCCTTGTGAAACGTTACAACATACGACCCGGAGGAAACCGATCCAAAAATGTATTTCCCGTCAGAGGATGTCTGGGTTGTCCCGGCCCTTCTGCTTCCCGACTCTTCACCGGTGCTGCTGTCGCATCCTGATGCAATCTGCACTTCAACATCAGAAAGAGGCTTATAATCGGAGCCAAACACAATTCCGGAGAGAACAGCCGCACGATCGAGCTGAATATTGATGTCATCTCCTGTAAGCTGCGTCGTATATTTTGTGGAGATAAAGCCTGGAGCACTTACCTCTATAATATAACGGATATGATCCTCGAAGCCCTCTATTTCAAAATAGCCGTCAGAATCAGTAGTAAGCCGGTAATACCCTACTCCGAGATTTTCATTTTTGACTTCCACCGTGGCTCCGGGAACAGGCCGGTTCTTCAGCAAGTCAACGCTCTTCACGTGGCCGCGGATCTTTTTCATCTCTTTGAGTTCGCTTGCAGTGCTCCCGTCATATTTTATGCGCCCGTCATCAAGGATCGTCCTCTTAACATTGTCAGACGCACATCCCGCAAGAACAAGCACAAGCACAGAGAAAATCCCGCACAGTCCTTTTCGCATGACACCACCTTTAGTAATGTTACTGGATCGTCACCGATCTGAAAGCGGCATATTCAACAACACGCCGCCCTCTGAGGGTCCGCATGATATAATCAGCAGTTTTTACTTCAAAGGGAACAAAGACTATCTTCTGTTCATCATCACAGAGGACCTCAACACCGTAACGGGACAGGTCAACCGACTGCAGATTATCAACAGGATACGGCTGAGACGCAATCGTCATCACTACCCTGGTATCTTTCAACTCATACGGTTCAAGCGGTTTATAACGGGGATCGTTCCTTAACGCACTGCGGAGATACTCCTTCAGCACAGACCGGAGATCATCCGAATCATGATAAAATGAACCGAAACATCCTCTTGTCGTACCCTTGCAGATAAGCGTTATAAAAATGCCATACCTGCCGTAATAAGGAGGAACAGCTGCCGGAAACGCGGCAGCGCTCGTATCTCCGTTGAGCATCTCTCGAAGGGTAGACTGCATCCAATCAACAAGTTCTCTTGAAGCAGCCGTATGGGAAAAGCTGTTCCATTCTGAAAGCACCCCATCCTCCGCTTTGAGGATGGACGAAGAAAAAACTATTACAAAAAGCAGCGCTGTAAGAATATACTGCTTCACCTGTCATATACCGGTGGATAGTAGTCACGGTACAGAAGCTGATTCTGGACAACAGTCTCCCCTTTCAGTTTTCTTCTATATATTAAAACATTGATCCCGCTGCGTATATGCGACTGATCCTGGCCAAGGGGAATCTCAACGTCCTCCTCCTCTGTGCTGAGATCATAGGTAAAGCCGGAGGGGGATGATGCTTTAACTGCAATAGTCAAGGAGGTTCCGGTCATTGATGTTTCAATAATGAGGGGGAAAGATCCTGTGTTTTTCATTTTCAGATTCTTCTGACCATATTTGATGGTTGCATCAAGACCGGGCGGGACATAGGAGACCGGGCGGAAGTGGCGGTGTCTCTCCACGATGGTGCACCCGGCAAGAAGAAGGGCATTATACAATGTCGATGAAACCTGACAAAGTCCTCCGCCGATTTCATATCGTACCTCATCCCGGTACATAACCCGTCCGTTTGCATAGCCGTTCTTCTCTGTCGCCTCTCCAACGATATCATTGAAAGAAAAGATGCCTCCGGGCATCAGCGTATACCTATTGAGCTGCCGGCATGCAACAAAAATATTGGTGCGGACATTCGGTTCCTGATCCTGAATCGATGTCGAATAGGAAGAAATGAGGAATAGTCCGTCTGAGGGTTTCTCCTGGGAAAACAGCACAGAGGGAATAGAAATCGAAAAAACAAATACCAGAAGAAGATATCGGAACATCTGTTTTCTCTGTTTTATTGAAAGCTAAGGTGCTATATGAG